>Ga0315336_1003839_pt1 | contig 19131 bp, 15 predicted proteins | sample ASW5metaG_FD_204512 | JGI IMG/M metagenome (GOLD analysis project Ga0315336, IMG submission 204512) | Ammonia-oxidizing marine archaeal communities from Monterey Bay, California, United States - ASW #5 | ecosystem: Environmental > Aquatic > Marine > Intertidal zone | place: USA: California... | reverse complement strand
GGCTGAGATAGCCTGGCAATTTGGGCAGGCGAGCACGTTGTGCCGGGTTGCCGCCGACGGCGGCGTAGCGCAGGGGCAGCAGTTCGAAGCGGCGGGTGCAGTCGGCGACGGGGCTGTTGCGCAGGGCCGGGCGGTAGCCGGAGGTGATGCGCCTGCACAGTTCGAGGGTTTCGCTGAGTGAGTCCATGGTTGTGTTGTGCCTCAGTCCTTGGTGCGCAGGCAGCGCTGCACGTTGTCCATCAGGGATGTCTGCTGCTCGCGCGTGGCGGCAATCGCCTCCTGCCAGGCTGGCGAGCTACTGAGCTGTTCGCCACCGCGAGCCAGCATCAGCACATAGCTGATAAGGTCTTCTTCACGCCCCAGGCCTTGCGCGCGCGCCTGATCCAGATAGTGCTGAATCAAGCCAACCCGTGTGCCGTGGCAGGCAGCGTGCAAGGTCGGGCAGGACCGCTCGTTCTTGAGCAACTCGGCAAGTTGATAGCTCAGCGGGTCACCCGCCAGTTCGGCCCAACACGCTTCGTTCAACGTGATTGGCGGACAGTGCGTGGATTGAGGCTGATTACCGCCGGATATCTGCATCCACAACCGCTTGCTCGGGTGTGCCACGGGGGCCCACCAGTGATGGATGGGAGCCAGCCATTCGCTAACCCCAGGCAGCTCACGGTGCCTGTCCAGCACTAGCAGAGCCGCGGCGGTGTGGAAGCGCAACAGGTACGAATGGCCGTCCGTGCCCGTGACGATGTTGGCGTGGCTCAAGTGTCCGGCGAGCCGGGCAGCGGGAAGCGCGCTGACTATCCAGCCGCACACGGCGCCAGCAGCACCTTGTTCAAGTTGCCATTGGAAGTCGTACTGGGCCGAGACATCGGAACCGAGGCGCGAACCGAACAACCAAGGGCCTGCTGTCCGCAGGTTGCTGAACTGGGCTTGCTGCAGCAGTGGCCAGCAGCGGCCGGTGTAGTGCCCGGTCAGTTGTTCCTGCACCTCGGGTGTCAAGTTGGCCATTTCCACGATGGCGCTGAGGCGATAGTGATCGGATGCCCGCAGCACATCGACCATTGCTCTGACAAATGGGCTGGGCATCAGCTTGCTCCTTCCATGCGAATGATGGTGTGGCCGTCGGCGATCGCTTTGAGCAGGCAGCTGAGGCAAATGGGTTCGCCCGGCGCTGGTACGCCAGACGTTGAAGTGACGCGATTGCTACCCGTAGCCTGCTGGCTGACAGGCCCTTTGAAGGCCAGCGCCAGGCCGTCCAGCGTGATACCGGCGCCGTCGACCCTCAGAAGCCCCGCGGGGCTGCGGATCGTCAGGCTTTCGCTGACCTGGATGTCATAAACCTTAGTGGTGTGCCGGATGGCTTCGCCCGTTTGCAACGTGCTGTGACCGGCAACGACCTGTTCGCGGTGGCCGCCGATTTCTATTGTGTGGTTTGCCTTGGTGATGTCCTGCCGGTGGTTCCCTACCTGTTCGATTCGGTCCTTGCCTGTGGTGATCCTGTGGTTGCGACCAATGCTCAGGCTGTCGTCGTTGCCGATTTCGTGTACCCGGTTCTGGCCGATGCCAACAGACTCGTCACGGGCAATGTCTTCGCGACGGTCCTGACCGATCGAAATCGTCTCGTCTCGTTCGACGCGTTCGGTACGATCGTTACCCACGCGTGTGGTTTCGTCGTGCTTGACGATGTTGTTCTGGTCCCGCTCGGCATGAATGAACACCTCCTGCCGACCCAGTTCATCCTCGAAGCGCAGCTCGTTGAAACCTTCGCCTTTATGGGTCTGGCTCTTGATGGTCATGCGCGTCTTGTGTTCGGGCAGGTCATAGGGCGGCAACTGGTTACCGCAATAGGTGCGCCCGGTGATCATCGGCTGGTCCGGGTCGGCGTTGACGTACTGGATGATCACATCCTGGCCGATGCGCGGGATGGCCATCGAACCCCAGCTGCCCCCCGCCCAACCTTGCGACACGCGCACCCAGCAGGAGCTGAATTCGTTGTTTTCGCTTTCCCGGTCCCAAGGAAAGCTCACTTTCACGCGGCCCCATTGGTCGCAATAGATTTCCTCGCCCTTGGGCCCGACCACCGTCGCCATGTGCGGGCCGTCAATGCGTGGCTTGGGCAGGGGGGCCGGGCGCCATTCGGCCCTGCCGGGAACCAGCAATGCGTCCTGTTTGTAGCGGGTGCCTTGCTGCGAGCCGGCGGCCTCTTCCTGCAGGCTGGTGAACTGGGTGCCTTCGTGATGCACGCTGACCGTGCGCCAGTGCACGTTGAGGTCTTCACGCGGGTGCTCGATGAGGGTGAAGCTCAGCCCCGGTTGCAGGCGCACATCGTCGCCTTCCACTTCGGCAATGCGCGCATCATGGCGCAGGGCCGTAAGGCGGGTGGCAGTGAACGGAACCCCGACCGCATCACGCTTGTATCGGCCGGGGTAGTCGAAGCGCTCATAGTTCAGCGATTGATGGGTGTTGCTATTGTCGTACGCCCTGTGTTCCTGACGGTATTGCGGATGAGTGAAGGTGTAGTCCCGTTGCACCTGCTGCGCTGTTCGCACCTGTTCGCTGTAACGCAAGCGCCGCAGGCAAGGCCTGGCCTGATCGCCGCCTCCAACGGATCGGTACAGCACCTGATCGGGGCCCACGTCGTCATCGCGAAACCCTTCATCCTCATCATGGGTCTTGATGGCGCCCCGGCTGATCTGCCCCAGCGCCAGCAGCCGGTCGGTGATGACCAGCAAGTGCTGTTTTGGCGTGTGTTCGAAGCGGTAGACAATGCCTTCCTCGGCGGCTAGGCGGGCCATGAAGTCGAGGTCTGTTTCACCGGCCTGCACGCAAAATTCGCGCACCTGATGCGGCTCGAGACACTTCAGCTCGTAGGCATTCACGCCTTGGCGTTTGAGCATGATCTCGAGAATCTGCGGCACGGTTTTCTGCTGGAAGATGCGCCAGTTCGAGCGCAGCCCGGCGCGGGCCAGCATGGGCTCGACCAGTGCGCGGTAACGGGTGCGATGGAAGCCTGTTTCACCCTGGCTGAAGGTGCTGACCAGGCCGTGCACGTAGCGCAACGGGCGCTCACCCTGCCAGAGGGTAAACAGCACCGGTTTGTCGAGCAGCTGGCCGAAGTCGACATCGTCTTCGAAGCTGATCAGCTCCAGCTGCAGCCGGAACGGTGAGCTGATGGCTTCGTCCAGTTCGAACGACACCACCTCAAACTCGCTTCGGCCAACCAGCGGCTGGAAAGTGAAGCGCAGATCGGATTGGCTGGGCATGTGGCGTCCCCCGTTACTGCTGCAGAATGGCGTTGAGCGATTCGAGAACTTCGGCGGTTAGCAGGTCGAGGCGGTAGCTGTAGTAGCTGTAGGCGCAGACCATGGCGATGACCGAAATGACCAGCGGGGTCCACCAGGGCCACTGCCAGCGGCGCATACGGTGGGGGCAATGGACGACGTTGCTATAGGGGTCGCTCACTGTTTGCGGCGTGGGGCCACGCAGTTGGCGAATGACCTTGTGCATCCGGCTGATCAGCGCGCTGAGGATTTCATCGCCCTTGGGGTCAAGGGCGTATTTGCCTTGCAGGCCCAGGCAAAAGCAGAAGTACAGGAACTCCAGCACATCCTGGAATTCCTTTGGCGATTGCATGATGCGCTCGAGCAGCACGAAGATCTTTTCGCCGCCCTGGGTTTCGTCGTGGAAGATGCTCAGCAGCGGTTCGTGGCTCCAGCACGAGTTCTGGCCCCAGGGGCGGGTCATCACGGCCTCGTCCAGGTGCAGGCACAGGGCGTAGGAATAGACTTCCTGATGGACCGCGCAATAGCCGTGCTGTCGCATTTCTTCGCGAATAGTACTGACCTGTGTTTGCACGGTCTTGTGCACGAACTGGATGTTGGGCAGGTCATCCAGCGTGCGCAGGCGAATGACCAGGCCGAACAGCTGGCTTGCCGCGTCGAGCATGAGGTTGTCGTAGCCGCCGCGTAGCTGAAAGTCTGGATCGGCCGGGTAGCCGGGTAGATCGGTTGCGTATTCAGGACCCGCGCCGTCAGGAGGCGGTGGGGTTTCGTTTATGTCTTCGAGCAGGATTGGCTTTTGCGGGGTGGGCACTGGTTTGCCAGTGCGGTCGGACTCTTTGGGCATCCTTGATCCTCGTCTCTTGGCAGCTCAAACACTCGCGGTGGCCCCCCGCGTCCATGCGGTCGGGCATTAGCAGTTGCGAAAGCCTGAAGAGTAACTAGGAATCAATTTTTGTGGGAGATTGAAACTTCCTAAAGCATTGTAGGAAGTTTCTTTGGGAGTTGTTGTCTAATTATTTCTGTCAAGAAATGAGTGATGTTTTATAGAGGGCTGATTTTTCTCATGACTGTTGTGACCACGTCTGCAAGTGCTGCGGCGCAGCATCAGATAGAACTGGGCTAAGTTCAGCCGCCTGCAGCGCGATGCGTCCATAGAAGAGCAAGGCTGTTGCCCAGGTTGTAAGCCAGACAAAGATCCCGGCCCAGAACGTATGAGACATGTAGTGCCAGCCCTGTAATACTCGGGTAGTGCCGTACACGAACCCGATCAGCAGAATGGCCACCAACAACTTGCGAGCATGTGCCCACCGATGGCGCAGGGCCACGAAATACAGCGCCAACAGCGTAAACCCGCTGGATGCATGGCCACCCGGCCAGCAACGGCCATCGCCGGGCTTGCTCCATAAAGAGAAGTTTTCGAACCATTCGACCCGGGGCTGCGAACCGCCATACAGCGTGGTTTCCACAGGGCAATACACGCTGGTATGGCTTTTCAGGTAGTGAATCACGGTGGTGCTCAGCGCGAACGCTACCACCACGAACAACAGGTCGCGTCGGTGTTGGGTGGTAAAGCGCAGCACCGGTGCAATACGGACCTTTTCCAGCGCCCGGGCAAGGCCCAATTGGGGGCGGTTGGCCAAGCGCGGCCAGATGAACGACAGCAAGCTGCCTATGACGGCCAGTTCACCGGTCCAGTCCGGCAGGATGCGTGGCCATTTGTGAGTGACTTTCTCGAATAACGGGTTGTGCAGCAGCGGGAACTGGCCAGTGGCCGGGTCAAGCAGCAGGTTGCTGATCCAGCGATCGAAGTCTGTGAGGTCGAAGGCCATGAACACAATGGCGGCCAGCAATAGCGGCAGCAGCAGGTTGTTGCGGTAGAAGGTGGCGCGGGAGGGCATGTTCAGAGTTCCTTGGCATCAATGAGAGTGTGCCATTCACTGGCCGCCATTTGGCCCAGCACCTTCGTCTTGCCATCGTTGCCACGCGTGATGAACAGGGCGCTGGCATAGCTGTTCGCTGTTGCGCTAGAAGGCGCTTTGAGTGCCTGCTCCAGTTGTTCCATGCAGCCGCTGTGGCTGACCAGCACGAGGTTGTGGCCTTTTCGCTTGAGGGCAAAGGCATTTTCGGCAAAGTGGCCGTCACACTGATTAAGCCAGTCTTGTGTGGCAATGGTTTTACCGAACATGGCTTGTGCGGTCTGCCGGGTTCGCACCTCTGGGCTGGTCCAGACATCAACTGCGCCCAGGCCAAGGTGTTGCAACCCGAGGCCTACATCGGTGGCCGCCTGCCTGCCCGCGACGGTGATGCCGCTGGGGTCATTCAGGCACGCCTCACTGGAGCGGTCGCAGCGTTCGGCATGGCGCAATAAGACAATCACCGAGCCTTTCGCCCAATCGGTATACAGCCCACTGTGCTGCAGGTGATGGGGATTGCCCAGGTTGGGGATGGCCGCGCGCTGCTGAGCCCAGGCTGCCGCTACGTCGAGCAAGAGCAGCAGGCACAACACCACCCATTGCGCTGTGCCCCAAGGCCATCGGTATTTTGGCCCAAGCCGTGAAGCGGGGGAGTCGTCGATCACGTCGTGCAGCATGTTTGCCACTCCAGTCAGTCTGCTCCATGCAAGAGCGTCGGCACTGTAGGCAGTGGAATGTCGGCAGAGGGTGAGGCGGGTGTGAAAAAAGCCTTGCGCTGATGGGCGTGCGGTGGAGGTCAAGCCGGGTGAGAGGGTAAAAATGAAACCGGTTTCAAAACCTGTCTGAACGCGCTAGATTATTCGGCTGTCTTCTTGATGGCCTATCAAGATCACCTCTTTATTGAAAATCAGATGGCGCTTATCAAGGCCACCCCCACAGCCGATGAGGATTCGCAATGCCTGAGCATGCCCCAGACAACCCGCGCAGGGATTTTCTGCGCAAGACCTTGACCCTGATCCCTGTCGTTACAGTGGCCAGTACAGGGTTTGGCGTGGGCGCCAGCCAGCTGCTTGCGGCCCCGCAACCGCATCAGCAACCGAAAGTGCCGGCCACGCCGCCTGCGGGCAATTATCAACCGACATTCTTCAGCGCCGAAGAATGGGCTTTTGTACAAGCCGCCGTGTCGCGCATCATCCCGGCCGATGAGCTTGGCCCAGGGGCACTGGAAGCTGGCGCCGCCGAATTTATCGACCGGCAAATGAACACCCCCTACGCGACTGGCGCACAGTGGTACATGCAAGGGCCCTTCAACGCCGACGCCCCGCCCGAGCTGGGCTACCAGCTGCAGCTCAGCCCGCAACAAATCTACCGCCTGGGCATCGCTGTCGTGGACGGCTGGTGCAAGGCCAATGGCGGACAGGTTTTTGCTGCGCAAGATAGCGCTACCCGGGACCGCATTCTCAGCAAGTTGGAGGCAGGAGAGCTGGTTTTCGAAACCGTTCCGGCCAAGGTGTTCTTCAGCCTGCTGGTGCAAAACACGCGTGAAGGGTTCTTCTGCGACCCGATTCATGGCGGCAACAAAGGCATGGTCGGCTGGACCCAGATCGGCTTCCCCGGCGCCCGCGCCGACTTCATGGACTGGGTCGAGCGCAATGAGCCTTACCCGTTCCCGGCTGTATCGATCCGTGGTGAGAGGGCCTGAGGCATGGCGACGGTGTTGAACAAAGTGGATGCGGTGATCGTCGGCTTCGGCTGGGCCGGTGCGATCATGGCCAAAGAGCTGACCGAGGCCGGGCTGCACGTGGTAGCCCTGGAGCGGGGGCCGATGCAGGATACCTACCCCGAAGGCAGCTACCCGCAGGTGATCGATGAGCTGACCTACAGCGTGCGCAAGAAGCTGTTCGTCGATGTATCGAAAGAAACCGTCACTGTCCGCCATAGCGTGAATGATGTGGCATTGCCCAATCGCCAGCTGGGCGCATTCCTGCCGGGCAAGGGCGTGGGAGGCGCGGGCCTGCACTGGTCGGGTGTGCACTTCCGGGTCGACCCCGTCGAGTTGCGCCTGCGCAGCCACTATGAAGAGCGCTACGGGCGCACGTTCATTCCCGAAGGCATGACCATCCAGGACTTCGGCGTCAGTTACGAAGAGCTGGAGCCCTATTTCGACTTTGCCGAAAAGGTCTTTGGCACTTCAGGCCAGGCCTGGACCGTCAAAGGCCAGGTGGTCGGTGAAGGGAAGGGCGGCAACCCCTATGCGCCAGACCGTTCCAACCCGTTCCCGCTGCCCGCGCAGAAGAACGTTGTATCGGCAAGGCTGTTCGAAAAGGCGGCCACCCGCCTGGGCTACAAACCCTACAACCTGCCGTCGGCCAACACCTCCGGGCCATACACCAACCCCTACGGGGCGCAGATGGGGCCGTGCAACTTCTGCGGTTTCTGCAGCGGCTACGTGTGTTACATGTACTCCAAGGCCTCGCCCAACGTGAATATCCTGCCGGCGCTGCGCCAGGTGCCCAACTTCGAGTTGCGGCCCAATGCCCATGTGCTGCGGGTGAACCTGGACGACAGCAAGCGCAAGGCCACCGGCGTGACCTACATCGATGCCCAGGGGCGCGAGGTGGAGCAGCCGGCAGAGCTGGTGATTCTGGCGGCTTTCCAGTTCAACAACGTGCGTCTGATGCTGCTTTCCGGCATTGGCAAACCTTACGATCCGGTAAAGAACGAAGGTGTGGTCGGGCGTAACTTCGCCTATCAGAACATGGGGACAGTCAAGGCGTTCTTCGACAAGGACACCTACACCAACAATTTCATCGGCGCGGGTGGCAATGGCATTGCCATCGACGATTTCAACGCCGACAACTTCGACCATGGCCCGCACGGCTTCGTCGGCGGTTCGCCAATGTGGGTGAACCAGGCCGGCAGCCGGCCGATTGCCGGCACCTCCAACCCGCCGGGCACACCGGCCTGGGGCAGTGCCTGGAAGAAAGCCACGGCCGACTACTACACCCACCAGGTGTCGATGGACGCGCACGGCGCCCATCAGTCCTACCGTGGCAATTACCTGGACCTGGACCCCACCTACCGCGATGCCTACGGTCAGCCGCTGCTGCGCATGACGTTCGACTGGCAGGAAAACGACATCAAGATGAACCAGTTCATGGTCGACAAGCTGAGCAAGATCGCCCAAGCGATGAACCCCAAGGCCATTGCCGTGCTGGGCAAGCAGGTCAAGGACCACTTCAACACCGCCAGTTACCAGACCACCCACCTGAACGGCGGGGCGATCATGGGCACCGACCCCAAGACCAGTGCACTGAACCGCTACCTGCAAAGCTGGGACGTACACAACGTGTTCGTTCCGGGCGCTTCGGCGTTCCCGCAGGGGCTGGGTTACAACCCGACCGGGCTGGTGGCTGCGCTCACCTACTGGTCGGCCCGCGCCATCCGTGAGCAGTACCTGAAAAACCCCGGTCCGTTGGTCCAGGCTTGAGGAGCGATGAGCATGAAGACACTGTTGATCGCCACCCTGGTGCTGGGTGCCGGCGCGGCTGCACAGGCCGTAGCGAATGACGATGCGCAGGTACGCCTGGGCGAGTACCTGGCCCGCGCCGGTGACTGCGTGGCCTGCCATACCGCCAAAGACGGCAAGCCCTTTGCCGGTGGGTTGCCGATGGAAACGCCGATTGGCACGGTGTACTCCACCAACATCACCCCGGCGGCCAGTGGCATTGGCCAGTACAGCTTCGAAGACTTCGACCAGGCCGTGCGCAGGGGTATCGGCAAAGACGGCAGTACGCTCTATCCGGCCATGCCATACCCGTCGTATGCGCGGGTCAGCGAGCAGGACATGCAGGCGCTGTACGCCTATTTCATGAAGGGCGTGGAGCCTGTCGAGCAGGCGAACAAGGCCTCTGACATTCCCTGGCCGCTGAGCATGCGCTGGCCACTGGCAATCTGGCGCGGCCTGTTCGCACCAGAGGCCACGCCCTGGCAGGCATCGGCGACAGCTGACCCTGTGGTGAACCGCGGTGCGTACCTGGTCGAGGGCCTTGGGCATTGTGGCGCTTGTCATACGCCGCGGGCGCTGACCATGCAGGAAAAGGCCCTGAGCGCGGCCGATGGCGAGCAGTTTCTGGCCGGCAGCGCGCCGCTGGAAGGCTGGATTGCCAAGAACCTGCGTGGCGATCACAAAGATGGCCTGGGCAGCTGGAGCGAAGCGCAGTTGGTGCAGTTTCTCAAGACTGGGCGCAGTGATCGCAGCGCCGTGTTCGGCGGCATGAGCGATGTGGTCGAGCACAGCATGCAGCACATGAGTGATGCCGACCTGACCGCTATCGCCCGCTACCTGAAAACCCTGCCGCCGAGTAATCCGAATGACCAGCCGCATGTGTACGACAAGCAGGTCGCGGATGCGCTATGGAAGGGTGACGACAGCAAGCCTGGGGCGGCGGTGTACATCGACAACTGCGCGGCCTGCCACCGCACCGACGGGCAGGGCTACACCCGCGTGTTCCCGGCTTTGGCCGGCAACCCGGTGGTGCAGACTGCGGATGCCACATCGCTGATCCATGTGGTGCTCGCCGGTGGCACGGTACCGGCAACGCACACTGCGCCGTCGAACTTCACCATGCCGGCTTTCGGCTGGCGTCTGAGTGACCAGGAGGTTGCCGAGGTGGTGAATTTCATTCGCAGCAGCTGGGGGAACCAGGGCAGTGCCGTCACCGCCGGTGATGTGAAGTCGCTTCGCTGACGTGTTTTTCTGCGCCCTCGCCCGTAGGAGCGGATTTACCCGCGAACACGGGCGAAGCCTGTGCCATCCCTAACCCCGATCCCGTAGATCTAAATCTATTAATATCAATGATCTATGCAATATTCTTAATGCGATTTAACATTCCCTGTCTTCGTGTCCGACCAACGGCCTGTTGACGAATCCGCGCATTTTTGCTGTATTGAAACCGGTTTCATCACTATTAAAACAATCATAAGGAAAACCCATGACCGACGCGCCTGCCCATACCCGCGAACGGGTCACCATCAGCGAAGTGGCGCGTGTTGCTGGCGTTTCCAAAGCCACCGTCTCCCGTTACATCGGCGGCGACCGCCAATTGCTGGCCGAAGCCACGGCCAAGCGGCTGGAAGAGGTCATCGAACGCCTCGGCTATCGCCCCAATCAGATGGCTCGCGGCCTCAAGCGCGGCCAGACGCGACTGATCGGCATGCTGGTGGCCGATATCCTCAACCCCTATTCAGTGGCCGTGATGCACGGCGTGGAAACCGCCTGCCGTCAGCATGGTTACAGCCTGGTGGTGTGCAACACCAACCGCGACGACGAGCAGGAGCGTCACCACCTGGTGGCCCTGCAGAGCTACAACGTCGAAGGGTTGATCGTGAACACGCTCGGTCACCACCCCGGCGAACTGCTCAACCTGCAGCGCGACATCCCCATGGTGCTGGTCGACCGCCAATTGCCCGAGCTGAATGTGGACCTTGTCGGCCTGGACAATGCTGACGCAGTCGAGCAGGCCCTGGACCACCTGCAGGCCCAGGGCTACCGCGACATCCTGGCGGTCAGCGAACCCCTCGATGGCACCAGTTCACGCCTGGAGCGGGTGCAGGCATTCGGCGCGTCGATCAGCCGTCGGCCAGGCATGCGTCAGCAGGTACTTGAAATCAGCGCCGGGCTGCCGGGCCAATTGGCTTCGTTTCTTGCCCACAGTGGTCATGGTCCGCAAGCCATCTTCACCTTCAACGGCGTTGCCACCTTGGCGGTGACCCGGGCTCTGCTCGAGGCCGGGCGCAACCTGGTTGCCGATGTCGGGCTGATCGCCCTCGACGACCTCGACTGGTACCCCTTGGTCGGCAAAGGCATCACCGCGCTGGCCCAGCCCACCGAGCGTATCGGCGTGGCGGCCTTCGAAAGCCTGCTCGGTCGTTTGCGCGGCGACAGCGGCGCAGCCCGGCGCATCGACTTCAAGGCCAACCTGATCATCCGCGGCTCAACCCAACCCCAGTAAGAAAACGGCAGGCTTGTGCCTGCTGTTGATCAAAAATGAAACCGGTTTCATAAGGACAAGAACAATGCAAGCGAACCCCGTTTCCATCAGTCTCTCCAGCTACGGCGCTGATGTTGTGCGCCAACGTGGCCAGGAGCAGTTTCTGGACCTGCTGGCAGCCGCTGGCGTCAGCCGCGTCGAATTGCGCGAAGAATTGTTCGCCAGTGCACCGGACGCAGCTGCGCTGGGTAGGGTCATTGCCGCGCTGCGCCTGGAATGCCTGTATTCCACCCCCCTTGAACTGTGGACCGCGCAAGGCGTGCCCGACCCGCTGCTGGTGCAGAAGCTGGAAATAGCCCGGGCGCTTGGCGCAGTGGCGCTGAAGGTTTCCTTGGGGCACTTCGATGAGCACTGCGATGTGACGGCCCTGGCGTCGCTGCTGCCTGCCCATGGGCCTCTGTTGCTGGTGGAAAACGATCAGACCGCACAAGGTGGCAGGATCGAACCGATGCTGCAGTTTTTCCAGCGTGTCGACCTGCTTGGGCTGCGCGTGGGCATGACGTTCGATATCGGTAACTGGCAGTGGCAGGGCGAGCCTGCGCCGCAAGCTGCAAGACAGCTAGGCCGTTGGGTGCGCTATGTGCATTGCAAGGCTGTGCAGCGGCGGGCTGATGGCCGTCTGGTTGCCATACCGCCGCAAGCAGCGGACCTGCAAGCGTGGGCAGCGTTGATGGCCGAGTTCGCGCCGGGCGTGGTGCGCGCCGTCGAGTACCCCCTGGTTGGCGAAGACCTGCTGGCGCTGACCCGGGCCCAGGTGCGTCACCTTTCTGCACTGGGCGCGGCGCAGGAGCTGGACCATGCATGAACATGACGTGCTGTGTTTCGGCGAAACCATGGCCATGTTCGTCGCCGAGCAAGCCGGCGATCTGGCCGGTGTCGGCCAGTTCGGCAAACGCATCGCCGGCGCCGACAGCAACGTGGCGATCGGCCTGGCGCGGCTGGGTTTCAAGGTGCGCTGGCTGAGCCGGGTAGGTGACGATTCGTTGGGCCGTTTCGTGCTCGACAGCTTGCGCTGCGAAGGCCTGGACTGTTCCGGTGTCGAGGTGGATGCCAACTACCCGACGGGTTTTCAGCTCAAGGCCCGCTGCGATGATGGCAGCGACCCGGCAGTGGAGTACTTTCGCCGCGGTTCGGCGGCCAGCAGGCTGTCACCTGCGATGGTGAGCCCCGTTTGGCTGCAGGCTCGCCACGTGCACGCTACCGGTATTCCGCTGGCGCTGTCGGACAGCTGTCGGGCGCTGTCCCACGCGCTGTTGGACGGGATGCGCGCAGCCGGTCGCAGCATATCGTTCGACCCCAACCTGCGCCCCTCGCTGTGGCCCGATCAAAGCAGCATGGTGCGTGAAATCAATGCCCTGGCGGCCAAGGCCGACTGGGTTTTACCGGGGCTGGAGGAGGGGCGGTTGCTGACCGGTCAGCACACGCCGGCCGATATCGCCGCGTTCTACCTGGACCAAGGGGTGGAACTGGTGGTGATCAAGCTGGGCGACGCTGGCGCCTACTTCCGCAGCGCCAAGGGCGAAGGGCAGGTAGCCCCCGTGCCAGTCAGCCGCGTGGTGGACACCGTCGGTGCAGGTGATGCCTTTGCCGTCGGTGTGCTCAGCGCGCTACTGGAGGGCCGTCCGGTAGCCGAGGCGGTAGCGCGCGGCAACTGGTGCGGCAGCCGTGCCGTGCAGTCGCGGGGCGACATGGAAGGGCTGCCGCTGCGCCATGAACTGGAGGCCTACGACTTGCGCAGAAGCGCGTGAAGGCCCCAACCCGAATCACCTGTTGCAACAAAAAAAACAAGCTCAGGAGCAACAAACCATGCAAAGCCAAAGCCTGGCACCGCGCCGCTGGTGGTACATCATCCCGATCGTGTTCTTTACCTACAGCTTGGCCTACCTGGACCGCGCCAATTACGGCTTCGCCGCCGCCTCCGGTATGGCCGAAGACCTGCACATCACCCCCGTGCTTTCGTCATTGCTGGGGGCGTTGTTCTTCCTCGGCTACTTCTTCTTCCAGGTACCTGGGGCGATTTACGCCGAAAAGCGTAGTGTGAAGAAGCTGATCTTCGTCTGCCTGATCCTTTGGGGCGGCCTTGCCACGCTTACCGGCATGGTCAGCAACGTCTACATGCTGATCGGTATCCGCTTCCTGCTCGGAGTGGTGGAGGCTGCGGTCATGCCGGCCATGCTGGTGTACCTGTGCCATTGGTTCACCCGGGCCGAGCGTTCGCGCGCCAACACCTTCCTGATGCTGGGCAACCCGGTGACCATTCTGTGGATGTCGGTGGTGTCGGGTTACCTGATCAAGCATTACGACTGGCGCTGGATGTTCATCATTGAAGGCCTGCCCGCCGTGATCTGGGCGTTCTTCTGGTGGCGCCTGGTGGATGACCGCCCGGCCCAGGTGACCTGGTTGAGCGAGCAGGAAAAGGCCGCCCTGGCGCAGGCGCTGGCTGCCGAGCAGCAGGGTATCAAGCCTGTAAAGAACTATCGCGAAGCGTTCCGCTCGCCGCAAGTGATCATCCTGGCGCTGCAGTACTTCTGCTGGAGCATCGGCGTGTATGGCTTCGTGCTGTGGCTGCCGTCGATCCTCAAGCAGGCGGCGAACGTCGATATTGTGCAGGCCGGCTGGCTGGCCTCGGTGCCCTACCTGGCGGCGGTGCTGGCGATGGTGGGCGTGTCCTGGGCGTCGGACCGCCTGCAAAAGCGCAAGCGCTTCGTCTGGCCGCCGCTGCTGATTGCCGCGTTGGCGTTCTATGGTTCTTACGCCTTGGGCAGCGAGCATTTCTGGCTGTCGTATGCATTGCTGGTGGTTGCTGGCGCCTGTATGTACGCACCCTATGGCCCATTCTTCGCGATCGTGCCCGAGATCCTGCCGGCCAACGTCGCAGGCGGCGCCATGGCGCTGATCAACAGCATGGGGGCGCTGGGCTCGTTTGGCGGTTCGTGGCTGGTGGGCTACCTCAATGGGGCTACGGGCGGGCCCGGCGCCTCTTATCTGTTCATGTGCGGTGCGCTGCTGACTGCAGTGGCGCTTACCGCTGCGCTCAATACTTCCCAGACCTCTGGCCGAGCAAAGCGCGATAGCTCGCGTCTGGCCATGAACCATTAGGAAATCTGCAATGAAGAAGCGAATCGTCCTGTATAAACGGCTGTCAGACGACTTGATGGCACGCCTGCAAGATCGCGTCGAGGTGACCTGGGTGGACACCACCCAGCCCGATGGCCTGGCCCGACTGCGCGATGCGTTGCCGGGGGCGCACGGGTTGCTGGGGGCCAGCCTGCGCCTGGATGCCAGCCTGCTCGACCTTGCCCCGCAACTGGAAGTGGTGTCGAGCGTTTCGGTGGGCGTGGACAACTACGACATTGCTGAACTCAGCAGGCGTGGTGTGATGCTCACCAACACGCCCGACGTGTTGACAGAAACCACGGCCGACACAGGCTTTGCCTTGATCCTGGCTACCGCCAGGCGGGTGGTGGAGCTGGCGAACTGGGTGCGTGACGGCCGTTGGCAGGCCAACCTGGGGCCGGCGCATTTTGGCAGTGATGTGCACGGCAAGACGCTAGGCATCGTCGGCATGGGCCGCATTGGCGAGGCCCTGGCCCGGCGCGCGGCCGCTGGCTTTGGCATGCGCGTGCTGTATCACAGCCAGCGTACCAAGCCCGAGGTGGAAGCACGCTATGCCGCATGCCAGTGCAGCCTGGATGAGCTGTTGCAGCAGGCAGATTTCGTTTGCCTGACGGTGCCGTTGAGCGCTAGCACCGAAGGCCTGATAGGCGCACGGGAACTTGCGTTGATGAAGCCTGAGGCAATCCTGGTGAACATCTCACGCGGGCGTGTGGTGGATGAGCAGGCGCTGATCGAAGCGCTGCGGGCCAGGCGCATCCGCGGTGCGGGGCTGGACGTGTTCGTGCACGAGCCGCTGCCGAGCGACTCGCCGCTGTTGCAGCTGGATAACGTGGTAGCGACCCCGCACATCGGCTCGGCGACCGAGGACACCCGCCAGGCCATGGCGCGTTGCGCGGTGGACAACCTGCTCAGCGCGCTGGCCGGTGAACGGCCGGTAAACCTGGTCAACGGCTGACGCGCCCCGGTTCCCACAGGGGCGCGCAGCCTTTGAAACGGTCAGCGGCAGTTGCCTGCCTTGCGATACCCCGCTGCCTGCGCTTCACCTTCGTTTGCGAAGGTAACCTGGTTCTTCGCTGCAACCTGGTTGTAGCCCGGGCAGCCGACTGACAGGTGATAGACGTGGCTGTTGCGGTTGCCAAGCACGGCGCCGACCGAACCGGCGCTGGCCAGGCTTGGTTTGGCCTCTGGCTTGGCTGCTTTTACCGGCACCGCCTCTACCACGCCGCTGCCAACCGGCTTGTAGCCGGCGGTCCACTTGCGTTCGCCGCTTACGAACGGGTTGGCATGGCCCATGATCGCGGCAATGCGCCGGTCGCGTTCTTTCTCCCAGGCCGACACCGGGTGTTGCTTGTCCCAGGCCATCAGCAGCTGTTGCTGTTGGCGCGACATGTTCAGCTTGTAGCGGTCGAACATGTAGAACGTGGTGCGGGCCACCAGGCCTTTGACTTCGTCACGCGGTTCGGCGGTGCGCTGGACGAAATCGACCTTGGTGGTGCATTGGCCGTATTCGCCGGCATTGCCAGTGACCATGCCGTAGTTGAAGTTGCTGCGGTCACCGTTGACCTCACCCACGGCCGGGTAAAGGTTGAACAGGTCGGCCTCCATGGCGCGAAACACCGGGTCGTTGTCCACGCAGTGCTCACGGCCGCCGTTCTTCCAGCACTGGCGCTGGTTGCCGAAGGTGTGGGCGGGCACGATGTGTTCCCACTCGGTGCGTTCGGCACGGTTCTGCTGCTTGCGCGTCTGGTAACCACACGAGGCGGCATCGATGCGCCCGCCAGACTTGCCCACCCAGGTCCATTTGCAACCGCAGTACAGGTCGCCCATGGCACTGCTGGCCTGGTCCAGGTAGACCTTCTGCTTGGCCACCACCTTGGCTTCGGTGAAGGTGGCCGGCGGGTTGGCCAAGGCAGGAAGGGTAAAGGAAAATAATAAGGTTACGGCGTAAAGCAGTGATTTCATGGGGAAAACATATTTCAGGTTGGGCCGCGCATTGTAATGGTTTCCCCGGGGCTGACCAGCTCGCGGAGCCATACCAATGGTCGGCCAGGGTCATCGCTGCCCATACGGCTGAAGGTGGCTGAGTCGAGCATGTCCCGCACCTGGGTGCCCATGCGCAGCAGGTGCTCGACGAAACCGGCACCGACGTCACCGTAATCCTCCAGGGAAACCCCGCTCTGGTTGTGCTGGATTGCCAGGTGGTAATGACTGACACCATCGCCGTTGCCGCTACCGCCCAGTACCACCGTGAAGCGTGGGCCAAGCAGGGTGGCCAGGCGTTGCTGCACCAGATCGAGCAGGGCGACGGGTATTTCATTTTCGCGCAGTGATGTAGGGAAACAGGGTGTGAACGGAGGCATGAGGGTGTCCTGCTGGGCGGGGTTCGAGTGCTGGCCAGCTTAGGCAAGGTGACTGTCAACTTGGGTAAAGCGGGGGTAAAAGCGGGTAATGCTCAACCCCCGTGCTGCGCGGTTCATTTCATGAGCAGCCTCAGAAGGTCTGCCCCAACGAGAACTGGAACACCTGGGTTTCGGCGTTATCCGGCTTTTTCAATGGCGCCGCCAGGCTGAAACTCAGCGGCCCCATCGGGCTGTACCAGGTCACGCCAACCCCCAGTGACACAGCCATCTGCGCCAGGTCGACGCTGCCGCAGCCTTGGGTGGTGGACAGGTAGCAGGTGTCGGCATATACGTTGCCGGCATCGACAAACACCGAGCTGCGCAGCTGGCTCTGGTCCTTCACGAAGGGCAGTGGGAACAGGTACTCGGCTCCGCCGGTAATCAGGATATTGCCCCCCAGCACATCGGTGTCGCGGTCGGAATAGTAAGCCTGCCCAGCGCTGGAATAGGCCCCGGTAGCCGGTGTGCTGCGCGGGCCGAGGGTGCCGTCCTTGAACCCGCGTACCGAGCCCTGCCCACCGGCGGTGTAGCTTTCATAGAATGGCAAGCCGTCGGTGGAGCCATAGCCGTTGCCGTAGCCCAGGTTGGTGTGCAGGCGCAGCGTGGTGTTGCTGGTGACCGGCAGGAAAGCCTGGCCGTCGTAGTCGAGCTTGTAGAACGACAGGTCGCTGCCAGGGGTGGTAGCCATCAGCGTCAGGCTCTGCGAGTGGCCCCGGGTGGCTAGCACGCCTTTGTTGAGGGTAGATTCCGACCAACCGATCGACGCCTTGAGGTTGTTGAAGCTTTTGCCTTCGCGGGAGATGAAATCGTAGATCTCGTCAGCGCTGTAGGTGCCGGGCGAAATGTCGTCGTGCTGCAGGGTCAGGCCGTAGGTCAGGCGCGAGGTTTCGTTGATCGGGTAGCCGAAGCTGACCCCGGCACCGTAGCTGTTGATTGCATAGTACGAAACCCCATCGTCGTAGTAATCGCTGTAGTCGGTGGTGTTGTAGAACAGGTTGTAGCCCAGGCTCACGCCGTCGGCGGTGAAGTAGGGGTCGACGAAGCCGAAGTTGTACTTGGTCTGGTATTCCGAACGGGTCAGGCCGATGGATACCTTGTTACCAGTACCGAGGAAGTTGCTCTGGCTGATCGAACCCCCCAGGATCAGGCCGGCGCTCTGGGCGAAACCGACGCTGGCGGTGATCGAGCCGGAGGCCTGCTCTTCGACGCTGTAGTTGACGTCGACCTGGTCGTCGGTGCCAGGCACCTGCGGGGTCTCGACGTTGACTTCCTTGAAGAAGCCCAGGCGCTCAAGACGGGTCTTGGACTGGTCGATCAGGTAGGTCGACGCCCAGCCACCTTCCATCTGGCGCATTTCGCGACGCAGCACTTCGTCTTCGGTCTTGGTGTTGCCGCGGTAGTTGATGCGGTTGACGTAGGCACGCTTGCCCGGGTCGACCACGAACATGATGTCGACGGTGTGGTCCTGGTCGTTCGGCTGTGGCACGCCGTTGACGTTGGCGAAGGTGTAGCCTTCGTTACCCAGGCGGCGGGTGATCAGCTCGGACGTGGTGGTCATCACCTTGCGCGAGAACACCTGGCCCGGCTGCACCAGCAGCAACGACTTGACCTGGTCTTCCGGCACCTTGAGGTCACCGGACAGCTTCACGTCGCGAACGGTGTATTTCTCGCCTTCGTTGATGTTGACGGTGATGTAGACGTGCTTCTTGTCCGGCGTGATGGACACCTGGGTGGAGGCGATGTCCATGTTGATGTAGCCGCGGTCCAGGTAGTAGGAACGCAGGCGCTCCAGGTCACCGGAGAGTTTTTCACGGGCGTACTTGTCGTCGTTCTTGAAGAACGACAGCCAGTTGGTGGTCTTCAGCTCGAACAGCTGCCCCAGGGTCTCATCATCGAATACGTTGTTGCCCACGATGTTGATGTGCTGGATGGCGGCGACGGTGCCTTCGTTGATCTTGATCTTCAGCGCCACACGGTTGCGCGGCTGCGGCACCACCTCGGCGTCGACCTCGGCCGAGTAGCGGCCTTGGGCCACGTACTGGCGCTGCAGCTCGTTACGCACACCTTCGAGGGTGGCACGCTGGAAGATCTCGCCTTCGGCCAGGCCCGATTGTTTCAGGCCCTTCATCAGGTCTTCGGTGCTGATCGCCTTGTTGCCTTCAATCTCGATGCTCGACACCGACGGGCGCTCGACCACGTTGATGATCAGCACATTGCCATCGCGGCTCAACTGGATGTCCTGGAAGAACCCGGTCTTGAACAAGGAACGAGTCGAGTCCACCAGGCGGCGGTCGTCGGCCTGGTCGCCAACGTTCAGCGGCAAGGCACCGAACACACTGCCAGCGGAAACCCGCTGCAGGCCGTTGACGCGAAT
>Ga0315336_1003838_pt1 | contig 19136 bp, 13 predicted proteins | sample ASW5metaG_FD_204512 | JGI IMG/M metagenome (GOLD analysis project Ga0315336, IMG submission 204512) | Ammonia-oxidizing marine archaeal communities from Monterey Bay, California, United States - ASW #5 | ecosystem: Environmental > Aquatic > Marine > Intertidal zone | place: USA: California... | reverse complement strand
ACAAGGGGTTTTGCTGAGTTGTAATTAACTGATCTGTAATGTGTTTCAGTCCTTACTATCCAATATTTTCAAATTGCGCGACCTTCCGCGACCCTTTAATAATATTTTAAACTTTAACCTAAGTGTTACTAAGCGGGAAAGGTAATAAATCTTTTGCTAAATCTATGGTTAAAGATTTCAAAATACACTTATTACCAAATGCCATATTTATTTATATAGTTTTTGCCAAAAACGTTACTTAACCGTGCCAAGGCTGTCATCCTAATTTTTTGAGAATGGTTCAGCCCTGTTCGGTGCAAAAGATCGTAATGCATGATTGCTGCTTCGCCTTTCATACAATCTATAGGTATTAAATCACCTTCCTTGTATTCACTCTTGGGAACAAAAATACCACCACGCTCAGACCTGTCGGTAACCAAGCTCTTTCTCAATTTTATAGAGTTTTGACTATGCTTCAAGGGCCCTCTTTTATGAGAGGCCGGAATTACTTCAATGGTACCGGCACCAAAGTATACATCTGTTATCGGGATCCAGACCACAATGGATGAGTCAATGGACCCGTATTCGGAGAAATAACCACTATCTTGATGCACACCATTAATGTTAGCTTCGTCCCCATGTCTTTGCATCAGAAACTGAAAATTATTCATAGCCACAAGACATTTTTCGTTAATACTTGAGGGAAAAAGCTTTGATATCATATCGATCAAAGAGTCAGCCAACATCAAATGATAGATTGCCGAGCTGCGGTTCATAACATCATATATAAAGGCGAAGGCTTTTGGATTAAGTTTGTGGATATCAATCAGGAGCTGATGCAGATCATCCTCTTCTATTATTTCTGATGATTTATCCGTTAGATTCATACCTATTTCCTGAGCTACGGAGATTGTAACTTCTCTCAAGTAACTAACCAGATTGTTGACTTGGGATATGATGTTTTTATGTTTTATTTTTACATATCCTTCAGACCTAAAATGTTCTACTGAGTTTTCATCAAGCACAAAATTACTCCTAGCAGGGGAATACTGAACCTAAGAAACGATTGTTTTGGATGTATCCCATTATAATTTGATTAATAAATTAATGGGCGTTAGCGAATACGTTTATTATCCCGTCTTAACTGGCGAGACTTTTTGTCCTAAGGGTTTAAACGGAGCTACCAGGGTAAGGGGTCCTGGATGCTTGATTTATCATTAATATCCCGGATATTGTAAAGAGAGTGGTCAAAGATATGAAGCCAAAAGATCCTCCTACCCAAATAAAGCCACTTTAACCATTTTAACGCTAGCAGTTCAGAAAGAAGCTTAATTTCATCAATCTTCCTGAATTCGCTCTTAATATTAAATTCTTCTACGGCTGCAAACTCACCCGTATACTTTGATGTATAGGTTAAGTCGTCAAGATAAACATATGTCCTTGGCAATAACATTTTACTGTCAAGAGTTAGCATTGGGTCCAAACAGTTTATCGTTGAGGTGTAGTAATCTAAATCAACAAACATAGCGCCAATGGGAGCCTTAAGTTCAGTTTTTAAAAAATTAGGAAGGGTGGTTTTAACATCTCCAAGGATCAATTTAGCAAAGGTCAATTTCGCTTTAAGAGCATCTTCATTCATCATATAATCTCCCGGCTGCCAGAGATAAAGGAGATCCCTGTGGTCATTTGTCGGGGAAAGGCCTTCGCCAAAATCAAAGCCAACAATATTAATTTTCACCTGAGTTCGGCGTTCTATTTTTTTAGAGAGATATTCAAGGTCCGTTAAACCGCCACCCATAGCGACTCCAAACTCAATTGCCGTAATTTCACTTAGCCCTAATCTTTTAGCTTGTATTGCTGCGTTATAGAGGCAGTAGGCATAATGAGGGCGATATTCAACACCTTTTTCAATCAACTCGCTGTAAGAGGCGGAGTTAGGAAACCACCCCTCTATTAAGAGGAGTAAGCGCTTATAAATGCTGGAATGCGATTTGCTGTCATTGGATAGTGTCATTTTTAAATAATCAATATTCCAAGTGAAAACTATGCTGGATTTTTCATTATTTTCGAGTTTGAATTTTACCTCACAAAAAAAGCCAAAATATTTTTTTGGATAAGTTTGAATTGTAGAAGGGGGGGGGAGAAGGTACGTTTTTAATAAACCCTTGTTAAACAAAAACCCGCAGCCCTCATTAAGCCGCCAACTGTGTATTCTCGAGGGGATATGTCTAAGCCATAAATTAACTCACTTCTAAGCTAGCAGAAGAAATACCCTTAATTTTTTGTTCTAGATCTATATCAAATGTTTCAAAATGTTCGAACCATTTAATTTTTGCATATAGAATCGCGCTGGCACTTTTAATGCAGTTTACTTCCAAGGTTTTTGAATTTTCAGCCAAACTGGCGGCAATTTTGAAGTTTTGAAGGGCTGCATCAATGTTTCCCATATTATTGTATGCTTCCCCTCGCCCATAGTATGCAAAGGCCTGATCAGGAACTATCTCGATTATATAGTCGAAATCCCTTATGGCTTGCTCAGGCTTGGAGTATAAATTTATATTATTTACAAAGTTAGTTTTCAGGTTTACAAAGTAGTTGGTATTGTCAACCCAGTCTGAATCGAAATTTTCTGTATTTAAGGTAAGCATGTCTCCCCAACCCCCTTCACGCCATAACTCAAAAGGTTTGAGGTAACCTTTTTCAACGCAAGTCTCGTAATCAGCCGTGCCTGGAAAAGGTTGGAATTTGAAAATACACTTCCAATCGAGGTCTAAAGACTGGCAGTAGTCCAAGTTCTCGACTATATCTTCCTGGGTTTCAAACGGGAAGCCGGTGATAAAATTGCTGCAAATCCAACCATCCCCGGCCGCTCTAATTGTTTCAATCACTTTAGCAGAGGCATCTTTGTCCTTAAGAGGTTTTTTTATCCTTTTTAAGGTCGCGGCGTTCCCCGATTCTATGGCTAAATTAAAATAATTACAGCCTGATTCATAGAGAGCCTCTATAACTTTAGGGCTTAACGCACTGACCTGCATGCCTCCACCTGATGCCCAGGTGATACCTAAATTGGCATCTTTAATCGCTTTAGTTAAAGCAATGATTTCGCGCGGAACAGACAAAATATTGTCATCATTAAAAACAAAACAATTAATGCCGTAGTTATCCCGCATTTCTCTCATTTCTTGGACCACCATAGCTGGTTCACGGTAGCGCAATGTTTGACCCCAAAAATCCTTTGACGAACAGAATGTGCACAAAAACGGGCAACCTCTGGAAGCCGTTAAGGTGCCGATGCGAACACCCTCCCGCCCTCGCATTCTACGTATCGGGGCTCGACCAACAGCATACAAATCCATATGAAAATTAGATCTGTCTGGGAAAGGTATATCTTCAATCCTATCAATCATTTTCTCTTTGGAGCGTTCCTTGTAATTGCCCTCACCATCATAATATGCAATTCCATCTACATTATTGAGTGGTTCTTCAGCATTATTCAGGGATCGAATAAGTTGGGTAAATGAAGAATCCCCTTCAGAGAAAATAACATAACTAAGATTGGGGTTTTTTAGAGCATCCTTGGGGGAGGCAGACGGATAGTTCCCTCCTATAACGGTTACGCAATCAGGGATTACTTTTTTACACTCGTCAATAGTCTTGTGCGCTGTGGGGGCACTGGAATGGAACAAACAACTGACGCCAACAGCATCAGGTTTAAAATCTTTGATTTTTTTTCGAATTATTCCCCACAAGTCATCCATATTTACTATTCCTGCGCGGGTTATGTGCTCTGATGCTATGGCGTCGGCATCAAATACTTCAACATCTATCTCGGGCATGGATTGCTTCAAAAAGGAAGAAATATAACCGAGACCCAAAGGAGCTTCGGTATTCTGCCCCTTTAACATGACCTGCTCTAAATTGTATGCTCCAACCACACTAAAAGGCTGAATCAACAGCACGCGATTTATCATTTGTGATTCCATTTAATTGGGGCCCATTATTAAAAATCAAAATGAACTTAAGTTGAAGGCCAGCAGAGAACTCAATTGGACCATGAACGAGCTTCACAATCCAGACATTTAATCAGAATTGCGAGAGCCAAGATTAAAAACGGCCTCACTATAATTAAAAGAAACGTCGCTTTCGTTTCTTTTAATGTTATCGGGATCCAAACCCTGGGAAGTTTTTTGGGTTTGCCGATCAGTCCTATATTGTTTGCCGGCCGTCTTGATAAAGCTGGACTCATCAAACCCTATATCAAGAAGGGCATTAACCTTTTTTGCTCCTTTTTGTATTTCTTCCATAATCACCTTGTCCGGCATTTCGGTCATATTGAGGCAAATATCCTGACGTTCTGTGATGGCTTCCAGATAAGCGTCTTCATCAATAATAAAACCATGTTCCTTGGCATATTCATACATTTCGGTATATGGCAGGGGCAAAAGAAACCCAATGCTCGGGTAAACCCTGTTTTTTAAACACATGTCAAACGTTTCCTGAATCGTCTCTCTGGTCTCTAAAGGATAGCCAAAAACGACAGCCGTAAAACTAATAATTCCGACTTCATCGAGCAACTTGATCTGCTCTTCAAAATATTCTGTCGTTACCTTTTTGTTCATCATCTCGAGAATCTTCTCGTTGGCCGATTCAAGCGAATAACCCACGCAGATACATCCTGAATCCTTCATTTTCTTTGCTACTTCCAGTCTCTTTTTATAGGAGTTTCTGGGGTGCCCAAAAAGATCTGTTCTAATTGCTGCCGACCATTGAAATTTCAATCCGGACTCCAAAACCGCATCAACAAATTTTTCAACCTGGGGGAGAGAGGCAAAACTCAGGTCATCCCAAAAACTGATCCCCGAGGCCCCATACTTTTCCATATTCCTTTTAACTTCGATTAAAATTTGGTCGGGAGATCTGTATCGATAGGGATCGTCCCAGAACACAAAGTGACAGAAGGTGCACCTGAAGGCGCACCCTCTGGCTGTTACTACAGGCATTGAAAAGACTGGCTTATCGCTTTTTCCGTTGTTTTGCTGACCGAATAGCGAGGGGTCACATTTTTCCATATACTTTGATATATCAAAAAAATCCCATTCGATCATTGGGAAATCGCTCAAGTCAGCAGCCTCTCTTTTGGGAGTTCTTGTAATCCGGCCATTTTCATCTCTGAAGGCGATACCTTGAATATCTTTGAGGTTTTTATTCTCTCTCAAGGCATCTAACACCGCAGCACAGGTAACTTCTCCTTCTCCAATAACTACAACATCAGCTTGGGTATTTTTCAGAAACACTTCATAACAAGAACCCGCAACGGAGTTTCCTACTACTATTTGTGTTTTCGGATGATATTTTTTAATAGTTCGCGTCAACCATTTGATCCACTTGTAATGAGTTACAAGTGTCCCGTAGAGAATGACATCATATTCATTATTTTTTATGAAAGCCTCAACATAATCATCCGTGTAGTCGTTGATATCTATATCAAGAAAATCGAACTCATAACCACGACTCCTAACATAGGTCATGATACTGGCAATCCCAACGGGAAGCAGTTTTATGGGGCATAGGTGCCTGAGACACGGATTGATAAACAAGGTTTTCATAGTTTTTATGAACACTCTTTTTTAGCTAATCATTTGACGGTGCTAAAATTTATTTAATTTAATGTTGCAGCTGGATGCCAAACCCAGTGTTTTTGGCATTAATAGCCAACAAGTTCAACTTAATCAAAGTAATCGGAGGCGCCGGCTACGGTATCAACGTTAGCATATTTCGAGTGAAATTTAAACGCTCAAAAAAGTAGGCAGGTTTTATATTACCAAGCAAGATTACTGCCAACCTTCAACTTTTATGGGAGTCAAAATTAAATAAAAGGTTTGGATTATATATTCGATGGTTCCAACTCAAGCTCATCAAACTCGCAGGCAGGGCATAGGCTAGCTGGGCAAGTTTCATAGCGATAGAGAAGTCCTCGAGATAATTCACGGAGGGATTGTCGCTCCTGGAAACCAGTTTGAATCCCTCTCCTTCAAAAATATTGACGATTGTTTTCGTATTATATAAACGAAGATAGAAATGGTCATCGAATTGCCAACGCAAAAACACCCCCAAGGTCGGCGGAACCACTTCAAGATAAACTTGAGCGTTCGGGTGTAAAATTCTCTTTAAATCTTTCACAAATTTTGGGACATCCAAGCAAAACATGATGGCGGCCCGCAAAAGAACAATGTCAAACTTTTTCTCTAATATTTCATTAATGGAGTTTGATTGAAAGTCGAACCGGACTGCTTCAATCTCGTAATGCTTTCTGGCATATTCGACTGAAGGTAAATTAAATTCAGTCATAGTGACGGCCTCTGCCAATCCTTGAAGTTTTTTGGCAAAACTTCCATTACCCCCACTGATATCTAAAACAGACTTTCCATTGAACCGAACACCGTGTTTGTCAACTAAAGTGGTCAGGAAGTTTTCAAAAGCATTGACCTTCTCATCATGTCGAACATGTTCCTCTGTAGCCATATAATCATATACGCGCGAAGAATCCTCAATAACCGAAGAGTCTGGAAGAAAATGGGCCAACTTCGGTTGAATCCTGAGTAAAAACCGGGGCAACCAGTTAATCAAATATCGTTCTTTACGCAAGCGAAACGCGTCTTCGCACATCCGACAGATATACCAATAATGCTTATAGGTATTGACCATGCGAAGCTCTGACGCTTGGCACATCGGACATTGAAGACTTATATTTTTGGAGATACTTTTCATAAGCTCAAATATTAATCTTCTTTGTTACTGGTGTATGGTTAATCAAGCCACCTTCTTTTTTTTCGAAGTCTACCAACTGAGATAGGAATTAATTACAAAATATCTCAATATAATCAAAAATTTTTCACCTTACTTGCTTACGAAGATCTTAACCTTTTTCTTGAGCCGACAAAATCATTGTTCCCACATTTATTAAACAATATTGCTCCCAACATCTAATTTCAACGAGAATCAAGTTGTCTTGAAAAAAGTAATCCACGGCAATTTATAAATTTTCGTGGTAAGGGCCCAGGTAACCACAAAAAGAATAAAATATGACACGGCTGTGGCTTGTGTTGCACCCAAAACACCGCTGACTTTAATCAAAAAATAACAAAGACACGCGTGAATTAAAACGGCAACTGACATTATGATTGACAACCAAGATGTTTTCTTCCCATAAAGAAGAAATTGACCGAGCAAACTTTGCATTCCGGAAAGAGCCTGCCCTAGGGCTAACCAAGCAACAAGACTGGCAGCATCGATAAAGTCCGGGCCTAAGAAAATATGTAAAAAATGATAAGAAATAAATCCAAGCATAACTGCAACCGCTAATATTGCAGCAAAGCATATATAAGTCAGCCTGACTATTTGTCTTTTATCTTCATCCGTGGAGTCCTTAAGTCTTTCAAAAACCTGCGGGAAATAAGCCCTCATGATTTCTGATGCAAAAATTAAAACAATGTACCCTATCTGGTAGGTAACCCAATAAAGTCCGGTCGAGGGTAATCCCTTAATATGAGTAATAAAAAAAGGAACTAGGCTAAGCATTGCCCATGAAGAAAACTTATAAGGAATGAGAGGTACCCCAAGATTTAAACTATTTTTTATATAATCCGGTTTGAATTCCCACTTTATAAAACCCCTGCCAACTAAGATAAAAAAACTCCCGCATAAAAAAAACAGCGCCGCTGTAATAATTCCCGTAACTCTGCCCTCCCACCCCATTCCAAAATGGATGACCAAAATAAGCGAAAGACATATATCCAGCACCATCTGAAAGACTTGATATATACCGAAAGCTCTGGCATTTTGTTCACATTGCCATAAGCTCAGAGACAGCAAAATAACAAATTGGGCCGAAGCCAGAATTACCCCGGCGAATAACCATCTGCCCTGAATGTTCAATAACAAAGAAAGTGGCTCGTTAAATAAATAAATGAAAATCAAAATACCTAAACTCGAAAAAAACCAGATCACCAACACGTTTCCAAAAAATAGTTTGAACTGACCACGTTCCATTCTGAAAAAATAGACCCCAACTGCCTCTATACCACCTACTCCAAGAAAAATACTTACAGCGCTAACAAACGTCATGAACATTGCTATCAAGCCGTAGGCACTTGTATCTAAATACCGAGTAAGGATTGGCAGGAGAAAAAACGGGATACCTCTGGTCAGGGCACCAAAAACCAGATAAGTAAAACTCTGATTAATAAATTTATTATTGAACCATTTCAAAGTATCCATTTCGCAAAGGGAGATATTTACTGTTAGATATTTATCGGGAATGACCTAAACTCATAAATTCAAACCATATGAATAGTCACTAATATTAAAATCTCAAGTATCCAATTCCCAACCCAACGCTCAAAGTATTTAAAGGTGGTTTCTTCGGAAAGTTGCTGGAGAGGAATATCATGCTTCAAAACTGATAGATTTCTGCTGAATCGTTAGTAGTTGATGCCTTATCCGTTTTTTAACTAAAGGGGTGTCTTGGGCTAAATAGCCCTTACGAGCATTTTATGAACTATTTTCAATGATGCCCAAAAGCTTTTCCATTGTACTGGATTCATCCTTCATAACTTGCTTGGAATCCCAGTCCTTTTTTTGTCTCCATTTTTCATATTGAGATTGGACAGCTTTTTCTATATCCTCCGGAGTTTTAGCTTGCACAGTGATACCACTTTTAAATTGACCTAGAAATAAAGCATCTTTTTCTGTGCAGATCGTGACAGAGGGGACCCTAAAACTTTCCGCATCAATTATAGTACTTGAACCTAAAGTTACAAGGACATCCATACTTCTTAAGAGAGCACCCAATGGGTACTCTGTGGCCTCTTTTATTACATAATTGGAAACTTTACCTTCCTTTAAAATTTGCTCTACATTAATCTGTTGGGTTCCTGCATCCGCGGTCAACTGCTCTCGGAACCACCAAGATATCTTTTCAGAAGACTTCTTCATAACAGGTATTAGCAAACGAACAAGCTCTTCAGTAAAATATGTCTGCAAAGTTACCAGAACATGTATTTGACGAGAACTTACTTTTTTTATATCTTTTATTTTTTCATCATACACCATCACCAGTTCATTTCCCTTTCGCTTCCAGAAATCTAACCAAAGGTTACCCCCGACAATAGGTTGATGAAATTTTTTTACCTTGCCACACCAATCATTTATAGTCTTCGCCTCATAACTGGTCCAAGACCAAAATATTGAAGGAAGTAGTTCATAACCACTTTCAGGTATTCTGTCCCAAGAAGAATATGCGGGGTGACCAGAACCCTGAGCTCCATGCTGTATATCGACAGACAAAATACCCAGATCGCGACAAGCTAAGTTCAAAGCCCACCCTGACATATCGTAATAGCTGGAAAAAATGGCAACCTTAGGCCTTGTTAATCTCATTATTTTTTTTAAATATTTTGCCTGCATTCGAATTTCACCGACACATCTACACAGGTCTGTAATATCTGGCAGGCTAAATGGCAGTTTTTTTCTATCCACGAAGCCTAGCATTTCATCAAAGCGAGGTAACCATTTTTCTAAGAGATCTTTATTATAACTAAGCAGAAATGCTTTAATTTTTATGAAATCTAAATAAGGTTGGATGAACATCGAATCCGAATGCCGAGGAATCTTGTATGTGTGACCGAGAGTAAGAATACATGACGTTTTACCGTACTCCTTAAATTTTAGAATCAAAGGATCACAAAACCTATCATGCCACTCACCCTGGATAAAATCAAATGACAACCCATCGCTAATTAAAAGGGCATCAACCGGATCAATCGGTTTTTTATTATGCTCGTGGTCAAGAATATAGGCAGAGACAAACTTTGGAAGACCTTTTATGATCATCAAGGCGTGAAACCATATTTTTTTTAAAAAATCTTCTGAAAGATCAAATTTCCCCTCATCGGCATGGCTTATTCTTGCCCTTAAAAATAACTTGATTCTGACAATGGGCCATACATGCACACCGTCAATCAACCATTCATCCACGGGAAACTTTTCTTCCAGTTCGCCGAGCAATCTATTTATTTCAACAAGCTCCATCATTTTGAGTAAAAGCCTCGAAGGATATAAGGTTGATTTTATCAGGTTCGTATTTGCATTCAATTTCCCGAAAAATCTCTTTGCAACCTTTTTCAAACGCAAAGTCAACCCAATAATATAACCTTACCAACCATTATGGATAAACGCTCAAAGTCTTCCCATAATAATTAATTAGGGGGGGGTGTGCGGAATATCTTTTCCTGAAGAAATGTGGATCCCGTTCTGCCCAAACCAATATGAATATACAAATTTTCCATATATTTTGCTCTTTCAAGCATGGCTTCCAGCGAACGGCCCTGGAATGAAAGAGGTTAATTGAACACTCTAGCAAAGCAAGCAAAATTGACGGTGTTAAATTCGTTAAGACTCTTGAATAAGCTTAAGTGGAATCCTTAAGTCTTTCAAAAAACAATAGGAAATAAGCCCTCATGATTTCTGATACAAAAAGTACAACTATATGTCCTACCTGGTGGGTGACGCAACAAATTCCAGTCGAGTCTAATCCTTTAATATGAGTAATAAAAAAAGGAATCAGGCTGGCCACTGCCCATGAAGTAAGCTTATAAGGAATGAGTAGTGCACTTGCTAGTTAAAATAGCCACTCATTATGTTATGCCGAGGAGTTAATTTATGTCACTTTACTCAAAGAGTGCCTAGAGGAACCTTTTGATCAAACTATTAAAAGCCACTCTATAGCTAAACTCTATTGCTCATTAAAAAATTAAGGGAAAAATAAGACATGTTTTGACCGCATGAACCATTAAATACCGGCCTGTCGTACTCTGAATGGCGCGACATCTAGGACTTTAAAACCAAAATACGAAAATTTCAACTTAAAAATATGGTACCGTTGATTTGTGAAAGCCACTAAGTACTTGGTGGTTGCAACCTATAAAGGGGGAAATCCAATATCTTTCAGAGTATGTATTTTTGAACTTCGACTCTTAAAAAAAGACAACCTTGCAAGATCGACTTTGATTAATACACAGTTCATACAACAAAACTTCAAAGGGCAAAACTCAAAAAGTGCATTTGGCCGAAACCGGGGATTTAGTGTTAAAACCGATGATTATTGAGACGGGGAAAAAAAACAATAAAAATATTCTCAATTATATTTTTGGGGCGGGTTCGATTAGCGAATTGGGCTCGATTTTGGAGCGAACAAGTACAAATAAAGATAGGAGTGCTATATATATCGTTGATCAATTTTTTGAAGCAAATCTGGAAAGCCTGGGGAAGTTGCCCATTTCAGGAAGAGATGTCACTACTTATGTAAATACGGAGAACGAGCCTACTACAGACTATGTCAATGGATTAATAGAGAGCTTTTTGACAGATCGGACAGAAGAACCATTTGCGGTTATAGGTATAGGGGGAGGGGCTACTCTAGATGTCGCAAAAGCTATATCCAATCTACTGACCAATGGTGGGCACGCTGAGGATTATCAGGGATGGGATCTTGTGAGAATACCCGGAATCTACAAAATAGGCATCCCAACGATTTCGGGTACTGGAGCTGAAGCTACCCGAACCTGTGTCATGACTCACCCGCCAACGGGCATTAAACTGGGAATGAATAGCGACCACACTGTTTTTGACCAGATTATTCTCGACCCTAATTTAACGAAGACCGTCCCTCTCGATCAGTATTTTTACACCGGGATGGATGCCTATATTCATTGTGCTGAGGCGTTGAACGGTCACTACAGGAATGCAGTTGGAGACGCACTTTCTAGCCAAGTTATAAAGCTATGCAGGGAAGTTTTCTTGAGTGATGACATGAGAAGTGACGAAAACAGGGAGAAACTTATGGTAGCATCCTATCTCGGAGGATGTGCAGTCGCCACTACTTATGTTGGTGTTCTCCATCCCTTTTCAGCTGGGTTGTCGGTGGTACTCGGTATTCACCATGGATTAGCAAACTGTATTGCCATGACAGCCATGGGCGAGTTTTATCCTAGAGAGGTCGAGGAGTTTTGGCGTATGGTGCAGAAGCAAAATGTTCATATCCCAAGAGGTGTTTGTGAAGGCCTTGACAGAAAACAGCATGACTTGTTATACGAATCTACCATAATCCACGAAAAACCTTTAATTAATGCCCTGGGAGATAGATTTAAAAGTATATTAACAAAAAGTAAGGTTAAAAATATATTCAAATCTATGTAAGAACTGATGGAATTTAAAATCCCTTTTAGCTCTCGAGCACACGCATATACCAGAGAAGAAGAAGAAGTTGTTTTAGAAGCTATGAGAAACTCTGATCCTCTGACCCAAGGAAAAAATCTTAAGTTATTCGAAAGAAAATTTTGTCACTATTCCGGAGCCCGCCATGCTTATGGCGTATGCAATGCAACGGCCGCTCTTGAGATGGCATCCCAAATCTGCTGCTTTAACGAAGGAGATGAGGTTGTCATTCCCTCACACACCTTTACATCTTCTGCCTATCCTTTTGCTAAGAATGGGGCCCGAATTGTTTGGGCTGACATTGATCCTGAATCTAAGGTGGTCACAGCCGATACCCTATCCGACCGAATAACCTCCAAGACAAAAGCTATTGTTGTTGTCCACCTCTACGGGTATGGAGCAGATATGCCCAAGATTATGAAATTGGCGAAACGGCATCGTTTGATAGTTATTGAGGATGCAGCACAGGCTCTTGGGGTAAATATTGAAAAAAAAATGGCAGGGACATATGGTGATTTTGGAATATTTTCTTTTCATTCGCACAAAAATATTTCTACCCTCGGCGAGGGAGGCTTGATTACAGTGAAAGATGAAGCCATAGCCGCCCTTTTACCGAGTTTGAGGCATAATGGACACTGCCCCTTTCCGTATAAACGGGAAGATTATTGGATTCCAGCGATGGGAAATATAGATTTTCCTGAATTGAATGGCCAGCAGCTTTGGCCCAACAATTATTGTATTGGAGAAGTAGCGTGCGCCTTAGGGTCAAAACTGTTAGACAGAATTGACGAGATCAATAGTTTGAAAAGGCAGCGAGCGTTGGAATTTATAGATTCCATGCAGGGCTTCAAGGAAATCGAATTCCACAGAGTTGAATCCGAACGCCATAATTACCACCTTTTGGTAGCAAAGTTGAATAATGGGAAAAGGGATGACTTTATACGAAAGATGGCAAGGGAAAAACTGATTCAATGCATAGTTCAATATTATCCCTTGAATAGATACCCTTTTTACCAAAAAGCTGGGGCGGGCTTGACAGACTGCCCTCAGGCGGACCTGTTTTTCGATAACATGATTTCTTTCCCGTTTCACCACTCGCTAGTTAAAGAAGATTTCAATTATATGCTTAAGGCCACAAAGGAAGTGCTCGAAGATCTGAGAAACTAAATGAGTATAGCTATTTTCATCCCTGCCATTAAAAAGAACGTCGCTTTTGCTGATGATTTGGTTAAAAAGCTTGATGGGGTTACGCTTATCCAGCGAGCGATAAATAAAGCTAAGGGGATTAAGCTTTGTCAAAAAATCTACGTAATTACTGATTCGGAAGAGATCTGCCTGATCTCCAAACGAAACAACGTCCATCATTATTATAAAAAAGACATAAAGTTATCCAAAGCACCCATAATGGAAGACTTAAGCTGCATTTTATCGGAATTTACAGACCAGTATACGGAAATGGTTCTGCTTTCTCCATATGCTCCAATGTTGCGAGAAAAAGATATCCTTGGAGCTGTGAATGAATTCAGGTCAAACAAAAACTATCAACTCCTAATAACTGTAAAAAAGGAAATTTCTAGAGTTTTCAAGGAAAACAGGAGAGGTGTTAGGGAGGTTCCAATAGGCCATCATGAACAGGACTTTCTTATCGAGTCTCAAGCTTTAAATATCTTAAGTAGTTCTTCAGTGAAAAAAAGAATCGACCTTAAAAAAATGACGCCTATAGTCTATGAGCTGGACCAAGATTTACTTGAGATAAAGAGCTATCAAGATTGGTGGGTATGTGAAAAGCTTCTCAGAAGAAAACGGGTTGTATTTCGTATTATAGGCGATGAAAAAGTAGGCATGGGACATATTTATAGAGCTCTCGCCTTGGCGCATGAGATTACGGATCATGAAGTATATTTTGTTTGCGAGGCAAAAAGCCATAAAGCTATGGCTCGATTGGCAGATAATAACTATTGGCTGGGAGTCTACAAGGCGAGTGAAATAGAAAATCGTATTATTGATTTGAAACCAGATCTTGTAATCAATGATATGCTTAATACGAAGCGTAGTTACATTTTAAAACTTCGCAAAAAAGGTATTCGGGTAATAAATTTTGAAGACCTAGGTGCCGGAGCGTCTTATGCAAACCTAACCATCAACGAACTATACGAAAAATCAATTGTCTCTGGCAACAACATTCTCTACGGGCAAAAATACTTTTTTCTTCGCGAAGAATTCAACAATGCCATACCACGCCGATTTAAAAAAAAAGTAGATACTTTGCTGGTCACCTTTGGGGCATCCGACCCTAGCGACTTCACAAGAAAAAGTTTTCGGAACATTTTGAATTATTGCAAGGCAATGAAGATCAAAATATTTCTTGTAACAGGTGAAGGATATCCCCATATTAAAAAGTTGCAAAAGGAGATAAAAGGCCTTCCTGAATCACAAGTTCAATATGTGCATACAACAGGTATCATGTCTCATATCATGGAGCAATCTCAAATCGCCATCGCCGCGAATGGGAGAACTGCCTATGAATTGGGTCACATGAATATTCCCTCTATCATATTGAGTCATCATACAAGAGAAACCAAACATTCCTTTGCTACTCGGGAAAGGGGGTTTATCCCCATAGGGCTTTATAAAGGTGCTAAAACTGACAAAAAAATCCTTAAATCTTTAAAAAAGCTCGTCGAGAATCATAGTTTTCGGAAAAATTGTTTTGAACAAATTAAGCCTTTCCGGTTTCAGAAAAATAAAAATAGAGTTCTGAGGTTAATTTTTGAACTGCTCTAAAACTGGTGAAACCATGACCAAAAAGGGAAATATTGTAGCTATCGTACAGGCCCGAATGGGTTCCCAGCGATTGCCAAATAAAAGCTTGCTTGATTTGCACGGATATCCTGTTATCGAATGGGTTTTTCATCGTGCGCAAAAAGCTCGTTTACTGGATTGCTTGGTTTTTGCTATACCTGATTCAAAAAGAGACGATTCCTTAAATGACTATTTGGTGGGTATCGGGGCGAATGTATTTCGCGGGAATGAATTTGATTTGACGAGTCGATTTTATCATGCCGCAAAAGAGTGGAAAGCATCATATGTCGTCAGAATTTGTGCCGACTGTCCGTTTATCTCTGGCTCGGAAATTGACAACTTGATTGAATTTTTTATGACGAGAAAATTAGATTATGCTTACAATCATATTCCTGAGAATAACTGCTATCCCGATGGCATCGGTGCAGAGATAATGTCATCAGTAGTTTTAGAAAAGTTGTATACAGAAGTGCAAGATCGCTACAACAGAGAGCATGTAACTTCATATGTCCGAGCTAATTCGAATGTTTTCGATATAGGTACTTTTGACCCGAAAGACGAGCGGCTTCAGTATCCCAGAATAAGGACAGACTTGGATACTCCTCAGGACTATAAAAAACTTTTGCGAATGAATGTTAATATAGAAATGGAGGCACACGAAATCTTACAAGCGGCCAGAGCATTAACATGAGATTAAAAAATCTATTATCTGATGGGCCACGTGAAAAAAATTTAGTAGCTAGGCCATTTATTATTGCGGAGGCAGGAGTAAACCATGAAACCAATATGGGTTTGGCCAAACGGCTGGTTGAAGAAGCCAAGGAAGGAGGCGCAGATGCCATTAAGTTTCAATCTTACAAGGCAGACACTTTGGCCATCAAAGCTTCTACCGCCTACTGGAATATCAAGAAAGAACCCACAAGAAGCCAATATGAACTATTCAAAAAATATGATAAATTCTGGAAAAATGAATTTACCGAGATAAAAAATCATTGTGACAAAATAGACATCGAATTTTTGAGCACTCCTTTTGATTTTGAATCAGCTCGCTTCTTAAATGATTTGATGAATGTATTTAAGATATCTTCCTCCGATATAACCAATAAACCGTTTATTGAATTTATCTGCGCCTTTGGAAAACCTATTATTTTATCAACAGGAGCTTCGAATATGGATGAAATTCATGAAGCGGCTGGCTGGATTGAGTCCAAAGGAAACCCATTGGCCCTCCTCCATTGCATTCTGAATTATCCCACCGAGGCAACGGATGCTAATCTAGCAATGATTCTAGATTTAAAAAGAACTTTCCCTAAGAACCTCATTGGATATTCAGATCATACCTTGCCCGACGATATGAAAATTCTTGAGGTTGCCAGCCTCCTCGGCGCTTCAATCATAGAAAAGCATTTCACATTCGACAAAACATTGCCAGGAAATGACCACTACCATGCGATGGACAAGGAAGATTTAAAAAAAATTAACAACCGACTAGACCAAATTTTTAAGCTTATGGGAGTCGGAAGAAAACATGCATTGCCATCCGAGGAACCTGCGCGAGTTAATGCCCGCCGCAGCCTAGTAGCCAACCGAGACCTTTTTAAAGGCAGTACCATTAAAAATGACGATTTAGTTTTTAAGCGACCCGGCTATGGAATTAGCCCAAAAGAATTCCATAAAGTAGTCGGCAGGAAACTGATTTGTGACATTGGTGAAGACAGTGTTATCCGATGGGAATTTTTAGAAGAGGCAAAATAACAACCCACCTGACAAAAATTCATTTAAGCTTTAAAATATAATCTAAAATATAAACTTTTTTTAGCATTGAAAAAGCCAGACGATGTCCATAAAAGTAACTTATATATATTCCGCTTGCGTTCTTCTTGAAACTGAAGATGTTAAAATACTATGCGATCCATGGTTTTCTGATGGAGCATACGATGGGAGCTGGTACCAATATCCTCCATTGGATAATCCCCTTGAAACTATTGGCCAGGTAGACCTTATTTATGTTTCCCATATTCACCCTGACCATTACGACTCAAGTTTTCTAAATAGCTATCTGCGAAAATATCCTGAAACGAAAATCATTATTGCTCCCTTTAAGCGAAACCTTCTCTCCAAGAAAATGCGTATCGACAAAATCCCACATCAGATAGTTTCGGAATCTACCTTTGGAGGAACTAGGTTTTCACTCCTACCTAATGAGCATGATTGGTTTGACTTAGATAGTGCCCTGGTTCTCCAACATGGGAGTCAATCTGTGGTGAATATGAACGATAATTTTTTCAATCAAAATCAAATTTATCAAATAAAAAAAATTGCCCCATCAATTCAAATTGCACTCCTTCCTTATGCCGGAGCCGGTCCCTATCCGCAAACATATTACGACATTGGCCCAACTTTGATACAAAAAGCTGCCTCAAAACAACAACAATTCTTCGACAGATATTTGCAACTCCGTGATGCACTCAACCCGGAGGTCACGATCCCATTTGCCGGGAAATACTACCTTGGTGGCCATCTGCATAATCTCAACCCCTATAGAGGGGTCTCTGACGCTGTTGAGGTAAGTGAATTTGACCCAACCGCGATAATTCTGCAAGATGGGGGGCATGCATGGGTGGACACCAAGTCCCTTCAACCTAGTGCTGTGCGAAACAAGCCTTACGATATTAAAAAATTGGAAACGTTTACTTTAGGTTTAAGTAAAAATCCAATGCACTATGAGGATTTTTTTGAAAATTTGGAGATTTCGGACATTCCATTTGCAAAAATATTGATAAAAGCCTATAAAAAAGCAGTCCCAAAATTCACTTATAATGAAAATTACTGGTTTTGTATAAAATTGCAGGAAGAGTGGTTTGTAATGAACTGCAATTCAAAAAAACCAACTTGCGGGGCTGAGAAAACCTCTCCCCAGATGACACCACGATCTGAAATATACATTGATTTAAGATATCTTTACGGTCTCCTTAACGGCAACTATCATTGGGGTAATGCTGAAGTAGGCTCGCAGTTTATGACAAGGCGCTATCCAGATTTATATAATGAAGAAGTGCAGAATTATCTCAATTTTCTGCATTCATAGATGCTTAAGACCCAAAACAACAGGGAGATATTCCCCCTAGAGTTAATTTTAATAATATTATAATTGAGGGTTTACTTTTTCATTACGGAAAGTTCTCAAAAACAATTTTATCTGATAAGAATGTTCTGATAAACTGTCCACAATGCTCCTAGCTATTTGTTTGCTGCTCATATCTCCTTTATTTTATCAACTAAAATATTTCTAATCATTAAAAGAGCCTCCATGAGAACGACGCATTTTAAAAAATTAATGTTTATAGTATTAACGGTAGTTCTTGTCATCGCTTTTATGGAACTAATTGGATTTATCATTCTAAAATTAAATGACCACGATAAAGGGATAGATTCTTCAACTGTTCACAGGCTTTCCAAGTATAGGCATTACGAACTTAACCCTGACTACAGAGGAAGGTGGGAGAAATACGGACAAAAAAAAGGACCACAACCCCACTCCAAACGCGGTTTTCGCCGTGATTCGAGTATTTCCATTAAAAAGCCTACGAATGTAATCCGAGTTTTCTATATGGGTGGATCCCAGCTTTACGGGGCTGAAGCATCCACAGAATCTGGTTATCCATCACATAGAGGTTTATTGAATACCGAGGGAATAGATAAAGTTTCAGAAAATATTTTAAACGAAAAACTAAAGGACTCTAAGTATTCATTTAAAGTGGAAGTAATTAACGCAGGGGTAATAGGCTACCATTCTTTCCAGCATTTATTTTATCTTATGGAAAAAATTTATTTATACTCTCCAGACTTTATCGTTCACCTTGATGGACACAATGATTTTTACAATACTAACTCTACCTACAATCATCTTTTAGATTATAAAGGGGTATTCGATGCCGAGGTGATTGACTATCTAAATAATCGAGATTTTACATATGCCACTTATATAATGGTGCGATCGTTGTCCTCGTTCAGTTATTTTTTATCAACCTTGGAAAAGTTTATGCACAAATCATTGGGTATGGGTTTGGCAGAGACCATAG
>Ga0315336_1003837_pt1 | contig 19147 bp, 16 predicted proteins | sample ASW5metaG_FD_204512 | JGI IMG/M metagenome (GOLD analysis project Ga0315336, IMG submission 204512) | Ammonia-oxidizing marine archaeal communities from Monterey Bay, California, United States - ASW #5 | ecosystem: Environmental > Aquatic > Marine > Intertidal zone | place: USA: California... | reverse complement strand
GGTGCTTTGGAAGCGATGAATCGATTAGGTTTAACAACAACAAATTATTTTTTCCCAAAAGTTGGAGGATGGAAGAATCCCATAAAACCACTTTATGAAGTAAAGTACAATAAGTCTCACTCAAAAAGTTTTGTAGATTATCAACATGACGTGAAAGCAGATGATGTGCGCTTAGCACATCGCGAAGGATTTATTTCAGTTGAACATTTAAAACGTTATACAACTTTAGGTATGGCAAACGATCAAGGGAAAATGGGCAATATTATCGGTCTAGCATTGATGGCAGATCTTCTTAATAAAGAAATTCCTGAAGTCGGCACTACGATGTTTCGACCTCCTTACACACCTATCGCAATAGGCGCAATTGCAGGAAGAAATGTTGGTAAACATTTTAGACCATTACGTCTTACTCCTATGCATCAATGGAATCTAGACCATGGAGCAGTAATGATTGAAACAGGACTTTACCAGAGGCCTTGGTATTATCCTCAAAAGAATGAAACACTAAGTGATGCTTATATCAGAGAAGCAACAACTGTACGTAAATCTGTTGGTATTTGTGATGTTACTTCACTAGGCAAAATAGCAGTACAAGGATCAGATGCTACTGAATTTTTGAATCGAATTTATAGTAATCCATTTGCAAAATTACCCATAAACAAAGCAAGATACGGCATTATGTTACGTGATGATGGTTTGGTAATGGATGACGGTACGTCTTGGCGTATATCAGAAACTGAATATTTTATGACAACTTCAACAGCGCAAGCTGCAAAAGTTATGGCGTGGCTTGAAGAATTGTTGCAAACGAGATGGACAGATTTAAAAGTGAATGTAACAAGTGTATCTGAACAATGGGCAGCTATAGCTATATCTGGACCACGAACTCGTGAAGTTCTTAATCATTGTATTGAAAATCCTTCTGCAATAACAAATGAGAATTTACCTTTCATGGGTTTTATTTCTACCGAGTTAAAAGGAGGTATACCTTGTAGGATAGCACGTATAAGTTTTTCAGGAGAACTTGGTTATGAAGTATATACAATCTCTGATTATGCTAATTCTGCAATGGATCTGCTTTGGAATTCTGCTAAAGAATTTGATGGTTGTTTGTACGGTCTTGAAGCATTAGGAGCTCTGCGTGTAGAAAAAGGTCACGTTACTGGAGCCGAACTTGATGGACGCGTAACTATAGATGATGCAGGTTTGGGCAGAATGGCTTCAACAAAAAAATCATATATTGGAAGTTCAATGAGAAAAAGAGGTGTTTTAAATTCAGAGGATCGAGAAAAGTTAGTAGGTTTTTTTCCAGTTAATAAAAAAGAAACATTTGATGCAGGAACATTAGTATGCGAGGAAAATAATATTAAAGGATTTGGCATTGGACGCATTACATCAGTTACTCATTCACCAGAACTTGGTCATTGGATTGGTATTGGGTTTATTCAAGGCGGTGTAAAAAGATGGAAAAATAAAACAGTAATAGGAAGCGATCCTGTAAGAAATAAACAAATGGAAATACAGGTAGTATCTCCACACATGATTGATCCAGAAGGAGAGCGAATGCATGCTTAAAAGATATTCAGCTTTAGATTCTAATTATCTTCCTGGGAGCTATCCTTTAGATAATAAAATAAGTGTTAGATTCAAAGAATTTAACAATTTAAATTTACAACAACTAGCTTGTTGGCCAAATACTTTATCTGAAACAGAAAATTTTTTTAGAAAAGAATTAAATATAAATAATTCACCAAGTTTCAATAAAGGTATTATAAAGGAAGAATATTCACTTTGGAGAATGGAACCCTTAAAATGGTGGGTGCTAGAAAAAGAATTAGATTTTCCCAATGAGTTAGGAACAAATTTAGATATGTCCCATTCTTTTACATGTATTAGTATATTCGGTGATAATACAACATTGCTACTAAATAGACATTTACCACTAGATCTTAGAGAAAATAAATTTCCATCAGCTTCATCTACAAGTTCTGCGATTCATCATGTAAGTATTAAATTACTTAAGATTTCAAATAATAATTACTATCTTTTAATACCAAGAGGATTTGGTTTATCTATTTGGGAAATTTTATTAGAGACTGCCCAACAGTTTGGTTATGAAATCTTAGAAAGATAGTTAACTGGATAAATAAGATTTTAAAAACTAATAGAAACTATATGAATTTTACACCTAAAGAATTTTCTTTGCGATTAAATAATGTCAAACAGAAGATGAGTGATGAAGGTATTGAAGTTTTAATACTTACAGATCCCTCAAATATGAATTATTTAACAGGATATGATGGTTGGTCTTTTTATGTACCTCAAGGTGTAATTGTTGCACTTGATAAAGATGAACCTATATGGTTTGGAAGAAAGCAAGATGCTAATGGTGCAAAAATAACAACTTATCTCCAACATGATAATATTCTTGGTTATCCTGAAGATTTAATTCAATCACCTCCTTCACACCCATTTGACTTTGTTGCAAACTACATTCATGAAAATAAATGGTCTAACAAAAGCATTGGTGTTGAAATGGATAGCTACTATTACACTGCAGAAAGTCATGATCGATTGGTAAAACAGTGCCCAAATGCTAAATTTAAAGATGCTTATTTATTAGTTAACTGGATAAGATTAATTAAGTCAGATTCTGAAATCGCATACATGAAAGATGGGGCTAAATTAGTTCAAGCTGGAATGCAAACAGCTTACAATGAAATAAAACCAGGTGTAAAACAAAGCGCAGTTGCAGGAAAGATACAGAATACTCTTTTGAGTGGTAACGAAGAGATTCAGATGGGAGGGGAGTACTCAGGGTTAAATATAATATTGGCAAGTGGAGTTTCAGCATCTGCATCACATTTAACTCCTACTGATAAAAAATTTAAAGAGGGTGAAGGAACTATAATAGAGTTGGGTGGTGTTAAGCATAGATATCACTGCGCTTTGTCCAGATCAGTTTATATTGGCAAGCCTGACCCAAAAACTACTGATACTTTAAAAATTACGAATGAAGGAGTTGAAAAAGCTATAGAAAAAACACAACCAGGAAATACATGTCACGATGTGGCAGTCGCTTTTTGGGGGGTGCTTGCAAAATATGGTTTAGAAAAAGATTCAAGATGCGGTTATCCAATTGGCATTGGTTATCCTCCAGATTGGGGTGAGCATACTTTGAGCATACGTATAAATGATATGACTGTTTTGCAGCCAAATGTTACTTTTCATTTGATGGCCGGTATGTGGATGGATACATGGGGTCTAGAAATAAGTGAGTCAATACGTGTTACAGAAAATGGATGTGAATTATTTTGTAACTTTCCAAGAAAGTTGCATTTAATATAAAAATATTTAAATGCATTTCGATGAATACTAATCCTGAAATTACTTTTAGTACGCGTATACGTAAATCACCTTTTTTTGATTCAACACTTAAATGGGGATGCAAGGGATTTACTGTTTATAATAAAATGTACATGCCTACATTTTATAATACATTTGTTGATGATTACTGGTCACTTGTGAATGATGTGACTTTGTGGGATGTAGCAGGACAGAGACAAATCGAAATAACAGGAAAAGATGCAGAACGCTTTATTGAATTCCTAACGCCTCGCGATATCTCTAAGTGTAAAATTGGGCAATGTATGTATGTTATTCTTACTGAAAAAAATGGAGGAATAGTTAATGATCCTGTTCTTCTAAAATTGTCAGAAAATCATTACTGGTTATCAATAGCAGATAGTGATGTGTTGTTATGGTGTCTTGGTGTTGCTTCGGGACATAAATTCGAAGTAAACCTTTGTGAGGCAGATGTTTCCCCACTTGCTCTTCAGGGTCCGAAATCTCCTCTGTTGATGGAAAAAATATTAGGAGTCTGGATAAGAGAATTGAAGTTTTTTTATTTTAAAAAAACAAACATAAATGAAATACCTGTTATTATTGCTAGAAGTGGCTGGAGTGGAGAGGCAGGATATGAAATTTACTTAATGGATAGTTCTAGAGGTAATGAATTATGGGAAATAATTATGGAAGCAGGGAATGAGTTCAATATTGCCCCCGCGGCTCCAAATCAAATTAATCGTATTGAGTGTGGAATGCTTTCATATGGAAGTGATATGACATTGGATGAAAATCCCTATGACATTAGTATGGAAAAGATTGTTCATTTGGAAAAAAAAGCGGAATTTTTATCTAAAGAAGCACTCATCAATATTTACAAAAAAAAACCTTCTAAAAAATTAATTGGTATCGAGATACCGCATAGTAATAATTTAGATTATAATCCTGAACACATTCCCGTTTATATAAAAGAAAAAATTATTGGAAAAATAACCTCAAGTGTTTTTTCCCCAAGGCTTAAAAAAAATATAGCGCTGGGCATTATTGAGAATAAATCTTATAAAAATGAAATTTTTTATATAAAAAATCATAATGATAAAATTAGGATTAAAATTTGTAACTTGCCCTTTCTTCGAAAAAAATAATTATTAATCATTATCATCCCCACCTCCAGCTCCTTTTACCCTTGACTCTTCTGATTCTGGCACATACGTCCGTTGTGCTAATATTTTAATTTTTTCCCAATCCACAGTCCTTGGTTTTAAAGCGTTTTCTAAATTATGTTGAATACTTTCTGGTGATATTTCTTGGTCACATATCTTTGAGGAATGAAAATTTTCTTGATTCGATAATATTATTTTTACTTGATTTTTTTCTATCGTGAATTCAGAAGATGATAGTCCAATTTGAATAATTTTATTTTTTATTTGATAACTTATCATCTTCATATCTGAATTAAAATGTATCATACGTGAAAAACAAATCTTTGGAGAAGTTTTGTATAGTAGTGGAAGAAAAAATATTGGATCAATACAATTACTGATTGTTGCCTCAATTATGTTTTGATTTTTTAAAAGAGACTCATAGTAATCAATTATTCCGGGTCCCTTCATTAAAACAGAAGTATTTTTTAAGTTAAAATCATTCCCTTTATTATTAAAAACAATTTTACCGTCATATTTATTATTAAAATCATCAATCGAGCGCGCGAATAATCTTATTCCTTGTAAATTATTTAATTCTAACCAAGCAATCATGAAAGCTGCATCTTCGTCCGCACCATATGGAAATCCCATACTGCCACATGCTCTTAAAGCAATTGTATAGACTTCATAAAAAGAATAACTCACTTTTATTGATATGAATTCATTGTTGCAAAACCCCAATTTTCTACATTCTTAGATGATAATTTATTATAGAAAGGGGCTCCTGCAAAAAAACTTACACGCAACCAACGATCTGATTTTGGGTCATATCTAGATGCACCAAAAAATGAAAGTTTAAAGCGCAACATATTTATGGATAGTGTGTTTCTAGCAAGAATATTATCATTTAACTCTCCATAGACACAATTTGATAGAGTTTGGATGCGACGAATGACACCTCGGTATTGAGGAAATCGAAGTAAAAATTCAGCAATAGTGAATTTATGCATTTCTGAACGATTTATAATGAAATTATATAAATCATAAACCATCTTACCGATACCAAGTGGCTCTTCTAATTCAGCTCCTTTTTCGTTATAACGCTCCCCTAATCGAGGTTCTAATTTTTCCTCAGAAATATACCAAAACAAAAATAAATTATTTTCATTATTAAAATCAGTATTTATTGCCCAAGCATATTTATTTCTAATTAAATCAATAATGGATAAAACTGTTTGAGATGTATCAATATACATCTCTTCTGAATCAGACATATCTTCTGCTAAAGGATCGGCGATTGAGGGGAATAACTCAACGATTTGAACTCTGACTATTTCTTGTGTATCAAAATTAAAGTTTTTTTCAGCATAATCAATAATTTCATACCAGGATTGTATTTGATTTTTACTTTGTGACAAATTATTACAAAATTTAATCATTTTTTTCAGATCAACTAATGTAGAATAGTTTTTATTTTTTTGATACTTATCAGATGTAAGTACTTCATTTAGATAAGTTTGTGCTTTATGCAAAAGATTAATAAACTCATTGAATTGCAGAGGGTCAATATTTTTTATTTCATTTATTTTCTCAAGAGTTTTCTGAAATTGATTCATCCATTTGTGTATTAGCTTAGGATGTTTGATAATGAAAGGTGCCATACCAAGGCCTGTGGAGTTACCAATACCTAAATGTTGTTTAATGTGATTTTCTAATTTAACAGCTTTAAGAGGATTGTTGTGATAAGCAATATGTTCAATTAAATCCACGCTAAATTCTCTAATTATATAAACTGCTAACATTTCAGCTCTAAATGGCTGATCAAAGTGAGTCACAAATTTTGTTCTTGCATAGTCAGATAAACCAAATTTACCGCTCCCGTAAACAGCGGTAGTACGTAACAGATATCCTACAGCGTTAATATCTTTGATGTCGGGTTGTATACCTTCAGATAAACACTGAACTACTTTTTTGAATAACCGCACACTTTTATTTGCTCGACTAATTACTAATTCGTTCGGGGAGTTTCTTCCTGCTTCTTGGAGGGGAACATTTTTTTTTAGTCTAACAAGATCCTTTGCTGAAATAGTTCCAATATGGAGTGAGTAAGTCGTATCCCATTTTTCAGCAATAACTCTATCACTTCTGTCTTCATCTGCGATATATTGAGAAAAACAAACAAGTGAATATACCTGATTAGGAGTAGCTACTTCATATATTGCAATTCCGTAACCTTTTTTATCTAAATTAAACTTTACTCTATTTATAGTCCAATTTTCCTTCACCATTGTTCTTAGAATACTTCTCGAAAAACTTAAACGTGAAGGATAGCGGGATCCCATACGATCTAAAGTCATATGAGTAGAATAAGTTTTAGATGGTGATTTATGCAACATTTGATTAAAGTATATATAGTGATTTATATTAAATTAATTACTAATAATATGAATTAAATTATGAAAAAAACTTTTCAAAATCAAATTATTATAGACGGATTAGAATATTGTAATTGGAATAGGGAAATTTTTGAAGATTTGTGGAAAGGGGGAGTAACAGCAGTACATGCAACTCTTGTTTATTGGGAAAATACAAATGAATCCTTTGCAAAAATTGAAGAGTGGAATGATTTATTTAAATCTAATGAAGATATTATATGCCATGCAAAAAAAACAAGCGATATTCTTGAGGCAAAAAAAAATAATAAAGTTGCGATAATATTTGGATTTCAAAATTCAGCTCCAATTGCTAATGATATATATTTATTAGAAAAATTTTTCGATAGAGGATTGCGATTTATGCAACTTACATACAATAATCAAACAGCACTTGCTGGAGGCTGTTTTGAACCTAAAGATTCTGGTGTTAGTCGTTTTGGACATGAAGCAATAGAAGAGATGAACCGATTAGGTATAATTGTTGATCTAAGTCATGCTGGAAAAAAAACATGTTTAGATGCAATTCGGTTTTCATCAAAACCAGTTGCCATATCTCATGCTAATCCAGCTTTTTTTCATAAATCAATTAGAAATATCGACGATGATGTCTTGAGTGAATTAGCTAAAAAAGATGGATTTATAGGCTTGAGTTTGTATCCATATCATCTTAAGAATTTAGGCCAATGCACCATTGAAGATTTTTGTTCGATGATTAAGCAACTAATTAATCTTATTGGAATTGAACATATCGGTATTGGATCAGACTTATGCATAAATTGGCCTGATGATGTTGTGATGTGGATGCGTAATGGTAAATGGACAAAAAAAACTGATTACGGAGAATCAAAAGATCAAAGTATATCTTGGCCAACACAACCTAGTTGGTTTACCAAAGGTAGTGATTTAAATAATATTTATTATGGGCTTATTAAAAGTGGTTTAAATGAAGAGGATGCTTTAAAAATACTGGGGAGTAATTGGTTAAACTTTATGGAAAGATTTTTTTAATTTATTTTTTATTATAAGTTGCATAAGCTAAACTTGATATGACTAAAATTGCTCCAAATATTTGATAAATATTTAATAAATCATTCAAAAGATAAATAGCACTGATAATAGCTACAATTGGTTCTGCATATAATAGTAGGGCAGTTCTGGATTGACCAATTCGGGGAATAGCAACTAATTGTAATAAATAAGCTACTATATAACATAGTGAAGCAATTGTAATAAAGATCCATCCGTTAAAAGTAGTTGGTAGTGGAAAGTCATAAAACAAAAAAATAACTATTGTAAAAAAAATGAGATTAGAAAAATTCGTAAATGCATTAATATATATTGGATGTATTAAAAGTTTAGACATTTTTTGATTGGTAATAATCATTGTTGCAGCTCCAATAGAGGCAAGAAAGGCAAAACTAAGTCCCAATAAATTTACGCTTTTAAAAGAGGGTGCAAGAACGAAAACTATACCAACAAAAGCTAAAAAAAATAAAAAAATTCTCAATGAATCTATTTTTTCTTTATCAATGACTATTGATGTGAATAAAACAAGCAATGGATAGGTGTAGAAAATTAATATAGCAAGGCTTATTTGAATGTACATTACAGATGCTAATAGGCCAATTGTTAGGCAAATTGATCCAAGTGAAATTAATAAGAATAATTTAAGATTTGTTGTAAACAACGTCAGCTTAGGTATTTTAATTATTAAGGGGACAGCTATAACTAAACTTGCCAAGAAATATCTTAATAGAATAGCAAAACTTAATCCTACCCCAAACTGATAAGCTAGTTTCGTGGTGGGAGTTATAAATCCAAAAAAAATTCCCGCTCCTATTGCATATAAGTTACCAATTAAATGCATATTTTATTCTATTATTGATTTTTTTATTTAATACAACTATTCTAAACTTGACATTCACTTGTAAATTACTTTACGTAACACCAGCATAATTAAACTATAAAGGTTATACATTGTCATTTAGCAATCCAAAATTTGTAAGATTTGAAAATATTGATAAAAGTTATGATGGCAAACTTCTTGTAGTAAAAAATTTAAATCTTGATATTGCAGAAGGTGAGTTTTTGACTTTGTTGGGACCTTCTGGTTCTGGAAAGACTACAACATTGATGATGCTTGCTGGATTTGAAAATCCAACAAATGGAGAAATTTTTTTAGATTCTACACCTATTAGCAATATTACACCTCATAAAAGAGGGATAGGTATGGTTTTTCAAAATTATGCTCTTTTTCCTCACATGACTGTTTTTGAAAATTTAGCCTTTCCTTTAAAAGTCAGAAAAATGTCAAAAGAAGATATACAAAAAAAAATCAATAAAGTTCTTGGTATGGTTTCTCTCTCTGGTTTTGAAAATAGAATGCCCAACCAGTTATCAGGAGGCCAGCAACAACGCGTTGCTGTAGCAAGGGCTCTTGTTTTTGATCCTAAATTAGTCTTGATGGATGAACCTTTGGGTGCTCTTGATAAAAATTTAAGAGAAAATATGCAATATGAGTTAAAGCATATTCATGAAAGCTTGGGAGTTACTGTTGTATATGTAACTCATGATCAAGGCGAAGCTCTAACTATGTCCAATCGAATAGCTGTTTTTAATGATGGTAATATTCAGCAGCTCTCTGGTCCTGCAGCTTTGTATGAAGAACCTGAAAATTCATTTGTGGCTAAATTTATTGGTGAAAATAATACAATTGACGGTGTTGTTAAGGAAATTAATAATGAATTTTGCAAAGTAGAAAATTCTGATGGGTCAGAAATAATTGCAAATCCAATATTAATTAAAAATATAGGAGATAAAACACGAATGTCCCTTAGACCTGAGAGAGTAATCTTAGATCCACCAGACGAAGTGGTTAATAAGTTTCAATCATTGGTTAAAGAAATTATTTATCATGGAGATCATACTCGGATTCGTGTCAATTTGCTTGGTCAAGATGACTTTATTTTAAAAGTCCCTAACTCAACTAATTTTAAAAATATCAAAGTAAATGATACAATTAATCTTGGGTGGGCTCATAAAGATTGTAGAGCGCTAGATTTATAACATTATTCTTTATAAAACCGCACATTATTGCTCAATTAAGCCTTTTTTCCTTTTGTAAGTGACTTCATCTCGTGTTACGGAGCACTTATAATTATTACAGAAATAGAAAATGGAGGCAATATGAAAAAAATGCTTAAATATGCATTAATTTCAATTTTATTTACCCCCTTTATGGCATTAGCAGAAGTGAATGTAATATCTTGGGGTGGTGCTTATACTGAAAGTCAAAAGTTGGGTTATGGTGATCCTTATCAAGAAATGTCTGGTGTAACAGTTAATTGGATTGATTACTCAGGCGGTCTTAGTGAAATTAGAACTCAGGTTGAGTCTGGAACTGTAACATGGAATATCGTTGATATTTTTGCAAAAGATGCAATTACAGGTTGTGATGAAGGTCTTTTAGTGGAATTCGATTTTGATGTAGATTTTCCTGCGGCTCCTGATGGAACGCCAGCAAGTGAAGATTTCTTCACGGATATGCCAAGTCCTTGTGCAGTAGGAAATATTCTTTACTCATGGGATTATGCATATAATACTGGAGTATTCTATGGAGAACAACCAAGCACAATAGCTGATTTTTTTGATACAGCTAAATTTCCTGGGAAAAGAGCAATTTATTCAAGCGCAATGACTAATATAGAAATTGCTATGGTTGCAGATGGTGTTAAAGCAAGTGCTGTCTACACAGTTCTTGAAAACCAAACAGGCGCTCTTGATAGAGCGATTGATAAAATCGAAGCTTTGTGTACCGATGAAAATGGCGGATGTGTATTTTGGTCAGCTGGAGCTCAACCTCCTGAACTTCTTGTAAGTGGTGAGGTTGTAATGGCTACAGGTTGGAATGGAAGATTCTTTAATGCTGAAATTAACGAAGGTAGTCCAATCAAACAAGTTTGGGATGGACAGGTTCTTGACTATGAGTATTTTGCAATGGTTGCAGGTTCTCCCAATCAAGACGAAGCCATGGCTGCTCTAGCTTATATGACTAGTACTGAAGGTTTAGCCGGAAGTGCGAAGTATATTTCCTATGCTCCATGGAGGGTATCTTCTCTAGATATTATCGAAGCTGGTGAGCCATGGTATAAAGATGGTACAACTAATATGTTACCTCATATGCCAACTTCTCCTGCCAATACTGAAAACTACATTTTAATGAATCCAGATTACTGGGCTGATAATGAAGTTGAGATTGGAGAAGCTTGGGAAGCATTTAAAGCTTCACTATAATATTATTTAGTTAAAATAGATCAATTTTCGGGCGACATATGTCGCCCGAATGGTATATTGTATTAAAGTGGATAAAATTTTAACAACTGACGGTATACCTCTCGAGGTCAGTCTTAGACGAGTTGAAAGAAAAAATAAAATTAAAGCATTTCTTTTAGTTTCCCCACTTCTCGTTTTTTTATTATTTACATATGTATGGCCGATCTTTAATTTACTAACCCGAAGTGTCGATAATAGGCTAATATCGGAGTTATTACCTAATACCTATATCTCACTTCAAGATTGGGATGGTCAAGAATTGCCTTCTGAGGAGATTTACGAAATATTTTACCATGATTTATATGAAGCGCACAAAAAAAAGATTTCTGGCAAAGTATCTACTAGACTCAATTATTCAAAAAATGGATTTAAAAGCTTGGTTAATAAAACCAGAAGAAAATTAAAAAAATTCGAAGATGAAAATTATAAAGATCAATTTATTGCTATTCACAAAAAGTGGGGGGATCTAGAATATTGGAGGGCAATGAAGACAGCTCTTCCGAAATTTTCTTATGATAAATATCTTAATGCCGTAGATCTTGAGCAAAACTTTGAAGGCCAAATCGTTCAAAAACCTGAAAAAAGACGAATTCATAAAATGTTATGGATTAGAACTTTTTATGTAGCCTTAGGTGTTACATTAAGTTGCTTTTTCTTGGCGTATCCAATTGCCCATTTATTGTCAACCTTACCAATGAGGTATTCAAATTTACTAATGATATGTGTCCTTCTACCCTTCTGGACTTCTTTGTTAGTCAGAACTTCAAGTTGGATGATCTTATTGCAGCAGCAGGGTGTAGTGAATGATTTACTAGTTTTTGCAAGAATCGTTGATGATAAATCAAGATTTGAGTTAATGTATAACATGACAGGTACATTTGTAGCCATGACTCAGATACTTTTACCCTTCATGGTTCTACCTCTTTACAGCGTTATGAAAACAATCTCTCCTTCTCTTATGAGAGCAGGAAGCTCACTTGGGGGAACCCCTTTTGTTTCTTTTAGAAAAATTTATTTTCCTCTGACTTTACCTGGTATTGGAGCAGGTTCTCTTTTAGTTTTCATTCTTGCTATAGGATATTACATAACTCCAGCTTTAGTTGGAGGAGCTAGTGGAACTTTAATTAGTAACAGAATTGCATATCATATGAAAGAAACACTTGATTGGGCAATGGCGTCCGCAATGGGAACAATGCTTTTGGTATCTGTTCTAATCTTATACTGGCTGTATAATAAAATTCTTGGAATTGATAATATTAAACTGGGATAAGGATGGCTATAAATACACACACTGAATTAAGATATAAAATTTGGCATTATATATATTTGTTTATATGTACCTTCGTGTTCTTTTTTTTGATCGCTCCTCTTTTTGTAATTATCCCTTTATCATTTAATGCTGAACCATATATCCATTTTTCTGAAGATATGTTGGCTCTGAAACCTGAAGCTTTTTCTCTACGATGGTATGAGGACATGGTTTATGGCACAAAAAATCCTTGGGGCTTAGCTTTTCGCAATAGTGTGTTTATTGCATTTTTTGCAACTATAGGAGCAACCGCCATAGGAACCCTAGCAGCTCTTGGTTTAAGTTCAAAATACATGCCATATAAAGCTGCTATTATGAGTCTTTTGATTTCTCCAATGGTTGTACCTCTTATTATATCTGGTTCCGCAATATTCTTTTTTTTAGCTAAGGCAGGACTAACTTCTAGTTTTGTAGGCATAATAATTGCGCACATTATCTTAGGCACTCCTTTTGTTGTTATAACTGTTACGGCTACATTAACAGGATTTGATCATAGTATAACTCGCGCAGCTACTAGTTTAGGGAGTAATCCATTTAATACCTTTTTTAAAGTAATTTTACCTCTTATAACACCGGGAGTTATTTCAGGCGCGTTGTTTGCATTTGTAACTTCATTTGATGAAGTTGTAGTAGTTTTATTTTTAGCTGGCCCTGGCCAAACTACTGTGCCTATCCAAATGTGGACAGGTTTACGCGAGCAGCTAAGTCCAACTATTTTAGCAGTAGCTACTTGTTTGATTATTGGTTCTGTTATTATTTTAGTTTTAATGGAATTGTTAAGACGTCGCTCTGAGAGACTCAGAGGTATTCAAGCGAGATAAATGAGCTCTGATGCTCATCCAAAAATAGCTGTTATAGGTGCTGGTGTAATTGGAACTACTACAGCTTATATTTTGCAAAAACATGGATCTAAAGTTTCTCTTTTTGATCCAAACAATCCCGGAACTATGACTTCTTTTGGAAATGCAGGGGCATTTGCAAATTATGCATGCATACCAATTAATAATTCTAAAATTTTCTCAAAAATACCAAGTTTGTTATTTAGTTCGAATACCCCCCTCTCAATAGAATGGAAAAGTCTTATTACATCTTTTCCATGGATGATAAATTTTTTAATTAATTGTCAATTTAATAAAGTTCAACACATTGTAAAATCATTAGGATCTTTATTGCGACAATCTGAAATTATAAATGAAAGATTATTTAAAGATATAAAATGTAGTTCTTTGATTCACTCGAATGAATCCCTATATGTCTACGATACAAAAAAAGACTATTTAAATGAATTCGGAAATAATACTCTAAGAAAAGAACAAGGTGTTATTTTTGAAGTATTAAATCAAAATGAGATACAAGAATTAGAACCCCATTTATCAAAAAAATTTTACAAAGGATTATTATTTAAAAATTCAAAATTTACTTCGAATCCTTCTAAATTTGTAAGAGATATTTTTAATCTTTTTTTAAATATTGGTGGTAAATTTATGAAAGAAAAAATTACAAATATTTTAATTCAAGATCAGCTTGTTTATTTGGTTACAAACAATGAAAAGATTAATTTTGATAAAATAGTTGTTTGTGCCGGAGCCTGGTCCAAAACATTATGCAAAACAATTGGTGACAATATACCTCTTGGTGTAGAGAGAGGATATCATTTAATGTATCCGGGATTTTCTGATAAAATATCGAGACCAATAGGAATTAATAAATATGGATTTTATATGACACCTATGGATGAAGGTCTACGAGTTGCAGGGACAGTTGAAATAGGTTCTATTAATAAAAGAAAAAATTATCAAAGAATTAAATGGATGGAAGAAAAATCAAAAGAAATTATTGATTCCCTAATTAAACCACAAGACAATTGGCTAGGACATCGACCTACCTTACCTGACTCAATGCCTATTATTGGAAAATCATTAAAAAATAATAACGTGATCTATAACTTTGGTCATCAGCATTTAGGTTTAACTTTAGCAGCAATTTCAGGTACAATCATTAGAGATATAATCTATGATATTAATTTCAACCACGATATTTCTCCATTTACTGTTAAAAGATTTAATTAGGATCATAGACATATGCTTTTTCAATAAAGTCAGGTCTTAAAACATATTCTGAGGTATTATTATATTTAATTTTATCTAAAACATCGAGACCTAGAATTACCTCTCCTATTGGTGTAAATTGACCATTTAAAGATGGCATATCTTTGAGCAATATAAAAAATTGTGAGTTTTCAGTGTCAAATTGACCTTTGCGTACCATCCCAATACTTCCTCTTTTGAATTCATAATCAATAACAAGTTCAGTTTTGTTATTACTTAACTTAGACCCACCACTTCCCACTTTTAAATAATTAAGGTTATTTTTTTTACCATAGATTAAATCCCCTGTTTCAATCAAAGTATTTTTTTTAACTTTATAAAAAGCAGAATTATCATAATGTTTCTCATTAATTAATTTTATAATTCTATTTGTATTTATTGGAGCAAGTTCAGAAAATATTTTGATCGCAACTTTTCCACATGGTGCTTCTATAATAATTATTTTACTATTTTTATTAATTTCTAAATCGTTGATATTAAAATTATTGATAAAAAAACATTTATTGCTGATTACTAAGTAAAAAAAAATAGCACAACAACAAAAGAAAATAAAAAATAATAATAATATTTTTTCTGATAATGGAATTTTAACTTTATTTTTTTTTTGATTACTCAATTCAAAATTCTAGATTATTTATAAATTTTAATAAAATATTTTTTTTTTGTATTACTAATTTATTATTATTAAATAATTTATCAAATAGTTCATTGTTTGTCATCCAGGCACTATAAATTTCTGCTTGATCTTCCTCAATAGCCGACATTGAATATTCTGTTATAAAACTACTGAGATCTGTTCTTAAACTAATATCGATTTTATTGGTACATGTTGAACAACCCGCATATTCAAAATCTTCAAGATTAAATTTTTTCCATATAAGATTTACTTTTGTAAAATCATAATTTGATTGTATCATATGGAAAATTTCATGATGCAGAGCCCTTTCAAAGTTCAATTCATTAAGTCCAAAGTCAAAAATTAAAGTTGACATTTTATTGTTTGGAATACCAGCTGTAGAGATATTATTTATTTTTAAATTTTCACAAATAACTAGATAATTTAAATTAATATTATTAAAAAAAGTAAATTTATATTTTAAAAGAGCTTTTTTAAATATTTGGAATTTATTAAAATTAAATTTAGTATCTAATTTTTTGCATTGTATATTATTATTTCCTAGATTAAAATCTGTATAAGCATACATCAAAAAAAATTTGTTTTCATAATATTGATTTAGTAAATCTAAATTATCCAATCTCTCAAAATTAGCTAAATAATCTATGTTTGGTACTTTATTGGCTTCAAAAATATTGTTGGCGTATAAAAAATTAAAAAAAAAATGATAAAAAAAATGATATAAGTAATTTCATTTAAACTAAACTAATTCCAACATTTTTGATTTGAAGATAAGAATTAAGAGCTTGTTGCCCTTTTTCTCTACTGTAACCTGATTGTTTATATCCTCCAAAAGGTGTCGAAGACACCCCTCCAGTGAACCATTTATTTACATAAATATTACCCGCTTCAAGTTTATTCGCTGCCCATGACGCCTTATTTAGATCTTCAGTAAAACATCCCCCAGCTAATCCATATTCCGTATCATTAGCAATATTAATAGCTTCTTCAGGATCTTCATATTCTAAAATAGATAATACTGGACCAAATATTTCTTCTCTTGCGACAGTCATATCTTGAGTAACATTATCTAGAATAGTAGGTTCCATAAAGTAACCTTCACGGTCAGCTCTTTTACCTCCAGTCACTGCCTCAGCCCCTGCTTGTATGCCAGACCTTGCATATCCCTCGACTTTCTCTAATTGTTTTTCAGAAACAACAGGAGTGAACTCTACATTATCTTCATACCCAGCTCCAACTTTAAGAGTTTTTGTCATGTCCACCAATTTTGCAACAACTTTATCTTTAATTGATTTATGTACTACCAATCTTGATAAAGCTGTACATATTTGACCAGCATTTGTAAAGGTACCGTACTTAGCGCTAGCAACAACTTTATCTATATCAGCATCTGGAAAAACGATACTTGCAGATTTTCCTCCCAGTTCTATTATAGCTGGTATTGTTTTTTCAGCTGCCGCATGAAGTATTTTTTTTCCTGTTGCAACTGATCCGGTAAAAGTAACAAGATTTACATTCTTATGGGATACTAATTGAGCACCTGCTTCACTACCAATACCACATATAATATTTATTATACCTGGAGGGACTCCGGCGTTATCAAATGCTTTAGCTAATGATTGTGCTGCAGACAAAGGAGTTAATTCAGATGTTTTAATAACACTAGTGTTTCCAGCGGCAATTGCACAAGAAAGAGATCTTCCAATCATAGATATTGGATAATTCCAAGGAACTATATGAGCCGAAACCCCGTAAGGTTCTAAGATTGTATAATCAAAAATACCATTTGCAACAGGTATTGTCCTACCTTCTAATTTATCTGTTAATCCAGCATAATACTCAAACATTTCTGCACTATCATCAAATTCTTTAATTGCTCCTGCTATTGGTTTTCCGTTTTCGTGAGAAATAAGATCACCACCTTCTTTTGCAACTTTTCTTAATTCGTGTGCAATTTTTCTCATTAACCTTGAGCGCTCAATTAAAGGCATATCTACGAGTATTCTTTTTTCAAAAGCTTTTTTTGCTGCATCAACAGCTAACTCAACTTCGTCATTTTTTGCCAATGCAATTTCACCAATAATTTTTGTGTTTGAAGGATCTTCTACCTGTATAGTTTCATTGGATGAACTATCCACCCATTGGCCATTGATATAATTTTGATACAATTTCATTTAAGCTTTTCCTTTATAAATATTTACTTTTCTATAATTGATTTAAAGTTATAAATCTATTATTCTCTCAATAATATCAAATATCATATGCATTCATTTATTAAAAACTATGTCCTAATAACTGACTGGGTTTGTGAAAAAGTAGGTCGCATAACAATGTATCTGGTTTTTGTTATGATGTTTATTCTTATTTTATCTTTTGTAACTAGAAATATAATTAATTTCCCATTGATTTGGATAATTGAAATGGCTCAGTTTATTATTACGGCTTATTATATTTTAGGTGGGAGTTACTCTATGATTACTGATGATCATGTGAGAATGGATTTATTTTATTCAAAGTTTTCAGAAAAAAATAAAGCACGCATGGATGCTTTCACTAGTATTTTTTTATTTTTCTATTTAGTAACTTTGCTTTACGGTTCGATTTCAAGTTTAAATTATACACTTGAAACAAATCAACGATTATTCACAGCGTGGCGGCCTTATGTATGGCCGATTAAGTCTTTTATGACATTTGGAATTCTTTTGATGTTATTTCAGACCGTTTCCATGTTTTTTAAAGATCTTTACCGCATTAAAGGAGAAACAATTAAATGATTGCTGATTCTGTAAGTTATGAAGTAATCGCAATTGTCATGTTTGCAGGAATGATGTTGATGCTTTTAACAGGTCAGCGTATATTTGGCGCAATAGGCTTTGTCTCTGCTGCCGCTGCATTATTGTTGTGGGGAGATGGCGCAATAGAGATGCCTTATACAGCTGCATGGAAACTTTTTAAGTGGTATCCAATGCTCACCTTACCTCTCTTTATTTATATGGGATTTATGATTTCCGAATCAGGCATTGCGAATGATCTTTATAAAATGTTTCATGTTTGGTTTGGGGGTCTTAAGGGCGGTTTAGCTATTGGTACAATGGGGATGATGGTAGCTATTTCGGCGATGAATGGATTAAGTGTGGCTGGGATGGCTATTGGTGCTACCATCGCTTTACCTGAAATGCTTCGGCGAGGATACGATAAGAGAATGATTACTGGTGTTGTCCAAGCAGGAAGTTCTCTTGGTATTTTAGTTCCTCCTAGTGTAGTAATGGTTCTTTATGGAATGATCGCTAGACAGCCTGTTAGCAAGCTTTGGTTAGCTGGAATATTACCTGGTTTGATGATGGCAGCTTTATTTATTCTCTACATTGCAATTCGTTGTCATCTTCAACCTGAGTTAGGACCAGTCTTACCTAAAGAAGAAAGAATAATTCCAATGAAAGAAAAAATTGGTTTGTTAAAAGCAGGCTTAATTCCTTTTGCAATTTTTTTTACAATGACCGGTTTATTCTTAATGGGTATTGCAAGTTTGGTTGAATGTTCTGCTGTGGGAGCATTAGGTGCTACCTTAGCAGCACTATACAAAAAAAATTTAAATAAAAAAGTTATTGAGGCTACTCTTCGCAAAACTTTAGGTGTTTCGTGTATGTTTATGTGGATCATACTCGCAGCACTTTGCTTTGGGGCTGTTTTTGATGGAATAGGAGCCGTAAAGGCTATTGAATCGTTATTTATTGAGCGATGGAATCTTAGTCCTTGGGGTGTTTTAATAATGATGCAACTCTCTTACATTTTAATGGGGATGTTTTTAGATGATACTGCTATGCTTGTAATTGTAG
>Ga0315336_1003836_pt1 | contig 19166 bp, 11 predicted proteins | sample ASW5metaG_FD_204512 | JGI IMG/M metagenome (GOLD analysis project Ga0315336, IMG submission 204512) | Ammonia-oxidizing marine archaeal communities from Monterey Bay, California, United States - ASW #5 | ecosystem: Environmental > Aquatic > Marine > Intertidal zone | place: USA: California... | reverse complement strand
CGTCATACTCAGGGCTGGTACAGAATTGTCAGTTTTGTTGCGATGTCGTTGTTTAGCGAGCTGCCCTGGGAGATGCTGATAAGTCGGGAATTGCATCCGGCTAACGATGAGATTCGACGGCCCCAGTGGCCGCTTGTCATCCACAGCTAGTCATCAGCGGTCGTTTTAGAATCAACCAGAAATCACCTTGAAGAACCTTTCTTACGCAGGGGAATTACTTGTGAATACGCGAAACAAGAATCTGATGGTAGCGGGTGCCATTTCACTGATCATGGTTGCTGTGACGCACAGTGCATCGGCAGATACGGCCACTTTTCAGAATGGTCTCGATGGCTATGCGGGAACAGAGGACAACCAGATCTTAGATCCGGGCACTGGCTTCGACGACGCGAACGTAGGCGGACGCAACGCCATGCAACTTGGTAATGGGTCGGCGATAAGTACGAGACGATCGATTCTGCGCTTCGATGTAACCAGTTTGGCCGGCCAATTCCTCAGTATTGATTCGGCGTCCATCACGTTGAAGAAAGTAAATGCCCCGGCCGGTTCGGGAACCGATGACGCGGAGATGTGGGCAATCGCCGATAACAACGCCGACTGGGTTGAAGGGAGTTCAATATTCGTGCAAACACCTGGAGAATCATCGTGGAATTCCAAACAAGATGGCACATCGACTTGGATCGGTGATCAACCCGGCGATCCCTTCACGAGCGGAGGCGGTGGGGAACTCGGTGCCTTACAGGACACTATCGTTGGAGTCAGTAGCAACGATCCGGCAAGCACACTTTACACATGGGATTTGGACCCTGCACTGGTAGAGCAGTGGATCACCGGTATTAATGCTGGCGTGCTAATCAAGGAAGCCAACGAACTGGATGGGATTGGTTCCGGCACCGAACTGCTAATCGAGTTTGGTTCTAAGGAGTTCGGTGATCCAATTCTCGACGCTCCACAGCATCCGAAACTGGAAATTAATTTCACTCCCGTCGCTCTGGCGGGCGATTTTGACGACAATGGCCAGGTAGACGGCGACGACTTCCTGCTGTGGCAACAACTCTTGGGCATTGTCTTTGATGCTGACGATCTCACCGCTTGGGAGAATAATTTTGGCGCCGGTGTTGGTCCCCTAACAGCTGGTTCGTCTGCTGTTCCCGAACCGTCCACAGCGGTCTTAGTTATTCTGGGCTTGGCGGGCTTATTGTGTGGAGCGAACGGAAGAAGAAGCGAGCTTTAAGATGAGGCTCCGATTGATTCGCGAAACATCTGGGCCCTCTGGCAGGCTTAGATTCACAGGCAAGGAGAAGGAGAAGATGCAAATCAATAAGCAAGGACGAAAATCTCGCAGGTTGATCTCTGCGATCTGCGTTACATGTACTGTTGTCGTTGCGGCCCTGACGGGGCAGCGGGCCGTGGCGGCAACCGTTTCGTTTGCTGATGGGATCAACAACGCGTTTGTGACAAACTATCAGGGAACGCATGACACCATGATTGTCAACACGCCTGATTGGGAAGACACCAACACAGGCGGCAGAAACAGCGTTCAAGTAGGTACCGGATATGCCGGTGGCGCTAGCGCCCAGCGACGTCGACTGCTCCTTCGCTTCGATAATCTAAACGTGATGGCCGGTCAGTATGCCACGATCACCTCGGCAAAGGTCGTATTTAAGAAATTGTCCATCAGCGGCGGCGGTTCCAGCTCGGATGTCGATATGTTTCTGATGGGCTTCGACAATATCGGCTGGAACGAGGGAACCGGTAACTTTACTCCGGCAGCGCCCGGTGAAGCGACATGGAACAATTTGGCACATCCAAGTACCCCTTGGACGGGCGGTCCCGGTCTAGATGGGGCTGGAGGTCTTGTTGCTCCGACAAATCCACTGGATACGGTCAACCTTGCCTTTTATGACCCGATAGACACCGCGTACGAATTTGATCTGTCGCCATCGCTAGTAAATCTATGGATTCTTGAGCATGTAGCTGCTCCAAATGCGGGCCTGGTATTCAAACAGGTCGATGGACAGATTCCGGCCATCCACGAGCTGTACTCTTCGGAATATGTCGGTGCCAACGCTGTTAATCTTCGGCCAAGACTAGTGATCGAATACACGCCCTTGGGCGCGATCGGCGATTCTGAATCAGTGCCTGAACCTGCAACTGGGATCTTGCTGCTGTTCGCTGGTACTGTTTGGGCAGCACGACGGCGAGCAGCCTAAGGGCATCGTGCCGCCTCATCATGCTTTGTTATTTGTTACCGATTCCGCAGGGTCATCGAAAAGCGTCTGTTGATTTACAGCAGAGAGTATAGAAGAAGAGGTTTGGAACGTGAAAAGAGCGCAGCATCTGATATTCGGATTTGTATTGTCCGCCCTGCTTACTGGCCTGGCATGGGCCGAGAACCGAACCATTACCGGCTCGGGCAATCACCTAAGTGTTCCCGCAACCGGATCGACAGATACGCGGATCATCCGTGCCTTGTACGCTGCTCAGTATCCGGGTGACGGATCGGGGTCGACGATCATAGAAGAGCCGATTCGCGCCAATCCTCGTGACGTTAGTAACGCGATTTCAGCCCAATCTTCGAGTGTCCTGAACGACCGAAATTTGAGTGATTACGTCTGGGCGTGGGGTCAGTTCTTGGATCACGACATGAGTTTGTCGTCGTCCAGCGATGGTGCGGGCGTAAACGGCTCGGCGCCGATCGCTATTAACGATCCGCTCGATCCCTTTGGACCAGGGTCGTTGCCCTTTACCCGTTCCAATTTCTTAGTCCCGTTTAGTCAGCGGACACCGGTCAACGAGGTCACGCACTTTATTGACGCCTCGAATGTCTACGGCTCGGATCTTACGCGTGCGACCGCGCTGCGGACCAGTGGCGGGACCGGTGCTAAGCTATTGACCAGCGCCGGTAATCTAATGCCTTTCAACACGGGCGGGTTTGAGAATGAGAATCCGTTCGGGTTGCCGTCTAACGAGCTGTTCCTGGCCGGCGATGTACGCTCGAACAACAATGTGCTGCTTTCCTCCATTCACACGACTTTTGTGCGAGAGCACAACCGGCTTGTCGACGTGATCGACGCCCAACAGCCGAGTCTCACAGATGAGGAACAATACCAGTTGGCGCGGAAGATTGTCGGCGCGGAGATGCAAATCGTCACCTACAACGAATTCCTCCCCGCACTGATGGGCGGCACGGCACCCTCGGCAGGTAGCTACAGCTATAATGTGAATCTTGACACCCACAACCCCTCCATCACATCCTCCTTTTCATCCATGGCGTTTCGCTTCGGTCACAGCGCACTTTCGCCCGAATTACAGCTGGTCAACGACACAGGAACATCGGCTGGCAACCTGACATTGGGCACTGCATTCTCTAACCCGGATTTCCTGGGCTCTGATGCGGCGAACGTCGAACGTTTGCTCATCGGCGCAGCGACCCAGATGATGCAAGAGATCGATGTGCTGGCAGTAGACGACATTCGCAATCTTACGTTCGGTCCGCCACTGAGCGGCGCCGGCGGCTTGGACCTGATCTCGTTGGACATTCAGCGGGCGCGTGACCACGGGTTGCCACACTATCGATCACTGCAGACGTCCTATCCTCCTCTGGTCATAGCGAACTCGTTCGGCGATATCACGTCCGACGCTACTCTGGCACAAGATCTCAGCGATATCTACGGCGCCAATATCCATAACGTCGATTCGTTCATCGCCGGGCTCGCCGAGGACCACCTTCCTGGTTCCAGTTTAGGAGCATTCTTTGATAACATCATTGCTTTCCAGTTCGAGCGCCTTCGTGACGGCGATCGCCTTTTCTATCTGAGCGACGATCTGGGCCTTTATACCGGTGGCGTACTGAATGCTGCTATCGAGTCGATCGTCGATCTCGATAACTGGACTTTCGCCGATATTCTCAAAGCGAACACAACCATCTCGAATCTTCAGGCCAACGTGTTTTTTGCCGATCCGTCGCTGATTGTAACTAACCCTGGCGATTTCGACGAAGATGGTGACGTTGACGGAGACGACTTTCTCCTCTGGCAACAGGGCCTTGGCACAATCTACGACGCGACGGACCTGACAGTCTGGGAGAATAACTTTGGTAACGGTGTGGGTCCTCTGACAGCCGCCTCGACGGCCGTTCCTGAACCGTCCACGGTAGTGCTTGCTGCTGTGGGTTTGGCGGGGCTACTCTCTGGAGTAAGAGGGAGAAGAAGCAAATCAATAGGCAGGGACGAAATCCGGGCAGTTCGATCTCTACGGCGAAATGATGACAAAGCAAGAAACCAAGAAGCAGCAAATCAAGCCGACGTTTGAGCAGCTGGAGCCGCGGCTGCTACTTTCAAGCGATCCGGTTTTACAGTGCGACCTAGATCTCGAGGCCGCATCAACTGGTGTTAGTGCGATCTATGCACCGGTCACCCCACAGGAAACCATTACGGATGGAAGCACTACCGTTAACGTGGGAGCGGACGGCGAGTTGCAGGTGGATGCTGAAGGAGTCTCTTATCTACTAGAGACGTCTTACTCCTATCCAAAGATCGTGTTTCCCGGGGCACCGATTCCCGGTCAGGTGGCAGGATGGAATCTGGACGAGGGAACGGGGACGGTCGCCAATGACAGCGTTGGAGTTCCACCTCAGAATGGGATCATCACCGGCGGGGCCTGGGTAACAGACGTCGGACGCTCGGTTCTAGACTTCGATGGAATCAATGACGAGGTGAACGCCGGCAACAGTGCAGCCTTGGATGTGGTCGGGACTTTTAGCGTGGAAGCGTGGATGAAGCCCACGCAAACAGGTGGCCTCGAGGCGGGCGTTGCCGGAAAGGATATGGGGCGGTTCACGCTGGCCTACAACAACGCCAATAATCGCGCTTACTGGTATGTAGCACACGGGGCGAACAACTGGAGCACAGTTGTTACCACCGACGCATGGAATCACGTCGTCGGTACCTATGACGGCACCAACATCGAACTGTTCGTCAATGGAATATCGTCTGGCACGAAACTGAGCACCCATACGCCCTTAGGGGCGGGGGGAGACTTTGACATCGGTTTTGTCGAAGGGTTGCCAGGATACTTTGATGGGCAGATTGCCAATGTGACACTCTATGATCGGGCATTGACGGCTGAAGAGGTCTCCACACAGTTTGCCATCGGTATAGGGAATTTCCATAACGCGGTGATCGAGTGGAACGACTTGGTCGAAAGCCCAGCAGACAACGAGGCCACGTGGGATCCAATCATAACCAAGGTCAACGCCACGAAAGTGACAATCGCGGCTGCAGGCGCCTACTACAGTCTAGTCCGCACGGTGGAAATTGTTGATGGGAAGGTCACCTTCAATGACGAACTGACCAATACGGATCCCAGCGATTCGATCGGTATCTTGACAGACACTACAATTTCGACTGATGAGGGTGTCTATCAGGACCTATTCGCTCCTGCCTGGCATCGCATCACTGGCCACCCTAGCCCTGGCTCCAAGTGGGAGGCCGAGCGCTCCTCGAATCCGACGATCTTCCTGACTGGTACAGACGGCAACTTGGGGGTGCTACTGGAAGATAATTTCGGCCGACGGCACCATTATATTGAGACCGAGGGTCTACCAGCCGGTGAGGCGTACTTCCAGTTTAACGACTTAGCGTTGGCAGGAGGTAACAGCCAGACCTACTCCTGGACCCTCTATCCCCTGGACAACACCACCGACAAATTCGATTTCTACAACGAGGTTCGGATTGACTGGAACACGAACTTCGAGATTGACGGACCGTTTGCTTTCTTCCATCCCATGTCTGCCGGCGGAGAAAACCATATACCATGGCAAGATGCGGATGAATTGAAGTACCATCTTGAACACAGGAATCTGGGAATTGTGGCTGTCCAGCCTTTCCTGGATTACGATCCGGGTAACGGTCCCGGCAAGATCTGGACGCGTGCCGAGTATCAGACGAACGTCACTCCGATCATCGAAGCCTTCGATGCAGCCGATCCCGAAGTCAAGCTCGTCGGCTTGGTCGAGACAGACTGGTACGCTATCGATCGCGATAGCATCACCAATGGAAACCTACTGCCACCGGACAGCCCTGTGGGCACGCCTTGGCTCACAGACGCCCAGTCCCAGATCATACGTGATGCAATCGCCGCAGGAGAATTGCCGAATCTCAATGCAACTGGAGGTTACTCCAACAGTCTGAAGACCAACGAGGACGGAAACTTCAAGGTCGAAATCTGGTCCAGGGATGGGGGTACTTCGCATTACATGGCTTTGGCCGTCTATCCCGAAGTAGGGAACTACCAGTACGAGTTCTTGCAGGACCAGGTCGATTTCCTGATCAGTACCATGGACATGGACGGTGTCTACTTCGACCAGTTCAGCATGGTGCATTCTGGCAGTGAGAGCTATGAAGACGGGCTCGGAAACCCTCAGACGGATGGATACACGGGAACGGTCAATCCAGGTACCGGTCAAATCGAGCTCAGTAGCGAACGTTACGATGCCAATCTGGCGGGGATCAGTGCCAGAGTAAACCTCATGAATTCGATTACGGGCGTAGGCAAGACTGTTGTCGCCAACACTTACTCCTCGTCGGCCGAAGAGCAGGCGCTAGAAGTCAACCGCTTTTCGGAAGTTTGGAACTCCTTCGACGTCTTGGGCGCCGTCCCTGGGCCCGATCCACTCCAGACCGTGTCGTACCTGTATGCAGGAGCCCTGGCCAGCCCCATTGCGGTGGGATTTCAGAATGGATATCCAGAACTTGGCACCGGCCTCCTAAGCGAGAGAGCCGAGAGCCTCTCAAACGCGATCATAGGCTATTTGAAGCACGGACTGCTCTACTATCACTTAATAGGTTGGCAAGTCCCAGAGAACAGTGTTGACGGTGGAAATGGCGATTATGGCCATGTCAACAACATGTTCCAGATTACCCCCGTAGAATTGCACGAAGGTTGGATCGTTGGCCAGGAACGGACCATCACCACGGTCTCCGGCGATTTTCAATGGACTGGTGTCAGCGAGCCACGCGTGCTGGTCTTTGATAACGACGGTCGTTTCTCAACAGCGTCCAGCAGTTTCACGCTGACAGGTTCGCCTGGGGCGTGGAACGTTTCTCTGACCATTCAAGATTGGGACGATATTGCTGTTATCACGAGTGGCGATAACAAGAACTTGACCGTTGCTGCCACCCCGTTCGAAGCCGACATTACAGGTGATCTCGAAGCGAAAACGCCTTTTACTGTCGAGCGAGCCGACGGGACTTCCACAACCTTGATCGCAGACGCCACGGTAACCGACGGTTTGACTGATTACTTCTTTTCTCGCTGGGTCTTAGAAACGGACCCCGGCTTGGTGGCTGGCTACAAAATGGACAAGCCTGAGGGAGTCATTGATACCGTTCTAGACGATCCTTTTTGGCGCGTCTCTGACAGCAGCGGATTCAATCAGGATGGAAGCCTCAATGGAGCAACCTGGGTGAATGACGTAGATGCCCAGCGCTGGGCACTCGAATTCGACGGGGTCAATGACGAAGTCAACGTCGGCAACAGCGAGGCTCTGAACGTCACCGATGCTTTTAGCGTGGCGCTGTGGATGAAGCCCGATCTGTCAGGGGGTGGCCTGAGCGGCGTGGCTGGAAAAGACATGGGACGCTTCTCGCTGGCCTATCTTAATTCGACCAGTCGTCTTTTCTGGTTCATCGGCGCAGGGGCAAACAGCGTCAGTCAAGACGTTACTGCAGATGAATGGAATCATGTTGTAGCCACATTTGACGGGTCGACCATGAACCTCTACGTCAACGATGGAACGCCCGACAGTAAAACTAGCTCCTTCGCGAGCATTGATACTGGCGGAGACCTTGATATTGGCTTTATCGAAACGTTGGGTCATTTCGAGGGACGGCTTGCTGACGTCAAGTTCTATGATCGTGCTTTGTCGGCTTCGGAAGTAAGCACTCAATACGGCGCGGGTGTGGTGGGCTGGAAAGATCGCGATGAACGGGCCGTGGCACAAACCACGATCGTCGTCAATCTGGACGAGCATACCACAGCGGTCGCAGAGTACGGCGTGTCGATACCCGGCGATTTTGACAACGACATGGATGTCGACGGTGACGACAAAGCTCTGTGGGAGGCGTCCTATGGCGTTGATGACGGGGCGGACGCCGATCAGGACGGGGACTCGGACGGACATGATTTTATGATTTGGCAGAGAAACCTCGGGACGGTAGCAACCGTTTCCGCCGCCCACTCTGCAGCCCAGCAATCGTTGGAAGTTGGTGTGAATACCGTGACGGTATCAGCGAAAACCGATCCCCTTGTGGCCTCGTCGGTATCCAGTTCCCTTGGGTCCACAGAGAGAGAGCGGCCTTTGCTGCAACAAGTGGGTCTCACGTCGCTCGACCTGGCCCTCGACAACTGGAATTCTCCCAGAGACGATGCCGCCCACGGCGATTCTCAGTTCGGGCAGAGCAACTTCGGCACCGATATCGCGACTGGAGAGGCGAGTGCCGCACCCGCCAGAGGAAGCAGCAAATCGCATCCTTTCGATTTCTCCACACCAGAAAGACGGGATGCGGACGAGACATCCACTGAGTTCGACCGTGCGTTGGCACGATGGACGAAATGGTCGCTGCTGGACGAGTTCCTCGATGAGCTGATGCCCTATCGGTGACCACCCGCCCGCAGTGATGGATCTCGATGTTCCATCGGACACTAGTGCAGGCGATAGAGATAGCTGCCTTTTTTATAGCATACGTCTCATCATTGTGCAGTTGGTGAAGCCGATGCGGGCCATTCGGATGGCTGATTGAGAGGCCGCCATTCGTTGCTTCGCAAATGTCGCTGCTGTGGCAGCGATCTGTATCCAGCGTATAATACCAATTGGATTTTCAATTTCGTCTATATACCGAGAGGCTAGATCCGCAGGAGCGAGGTTAAATGCCATTTTGTAGTTGAAATAACGCTATCTTAGCCTGTGGGAGTAGATTGGCATCATAATACCTATGTTCTGTAAAACATGGCCAACAGGGGTTGAATCTTCTGTCAGGAGTGATACTTTGGAAGCATCTTTGTAGCTGCGGATTTGAGGTTTATCGCTGTCATGAGCGAAAGATTGAGATTGCCATGAGTGACGTGATACGTGTTGGCCTGATTCGCTGTGACACCCATGGGATGTGGTATGGCGCTCAGATGGACGAACACGATCCACTACTGCTTCGTCAACCTATGCCCGTGGAAGACGAAATGCTCTACTCATGGCAGCGCGGCGGGGTGCACTATTTTTACTATACGATTTTCTGCAATCCGACTCAGATGACAGCCCCGACCGTCGAGGGTTTCCAGATCACCAATGTCTGGGACGAAGACCGGCGCAGCGCAGAGATGTTTTCACGTGTCTTCTATGGCCGTCCGAAGGTTTGCGATAGTTTTGATCAGGTGAGCGACGATGTCGATCTTGTGTTCATCGCGGATTGTAATTACGACGGCAGCGATCATCTCGAACTAGCTCGGCCGGGTCTCGAAAAGGGTGTATCGACATTCGTCGATAAACCTTTCGCAAGAAATCTGGACGAAAGCCTAACGATCATGGAATTGGCAGCCAAACATGGTGCGAACGTACTGTCGCTGTCAATGCTGCAGACTAATCCCGCCGTTGCACAAGTCGCCGAACGCTGCAAGGAAGTTGGGCAAGTCCAGTTTGGCACTGTCACTTGTGCCTTTCCTGAAATACCGGCTCTGATCCACGCGATCAGCACGGTCCACGAGATATTCAGCACTGGTGTGCAAGAAGTGAACTGTTTGAAAGCAAAGAGTCACATAGCGTTTCACCTAAGCTATGGCGATGCACCAGGTCGTCCTGAACATGGGGTGATGATTAACTGTGGGGTGTCCAACTTCAGATTCACTGAGATGTTCGCAAGTGTTTACGGCCCGGAAGGGGCTGTCCAAGGGCTCGTGCTCAGCGATATCAATGCCTCCGATGGCTCGGCTGCGGTCTTGGAACGAGTGAAAAATATGGTGCGGACCGGCAAGCCCGATCCCAAGCACCACGATATGCTCCTGGCCATGGCGGTCGCCGACGCAGCCTACCAAGCCGAAAGTACTGGGGAATCGGTTGCAGTTGTGAACTTGCCGTCTTCGGTGGGTAACGTGGTGCAACCGTAATTCGAAATGTCAGGCCGTGTTTCTCAGAAACATTAGCGGGGTAGGTCTCCCAGTGTTTTCAGGCTATTGGCGCGTTGTACCACTAGTCGGTACTTGAATGCGGAAGTGAATGGAGTCGCTCGGATCCTTATTGTTGTGTGTTGAGTTGACATCTTCGCTGATATCCAGCGATCGAATAGGACTGCGGGCGTGATACCGTTTGACTGGATTGTGTTCCTGACGATGCTCTGCGGCTTGTTGGCAGTCGCTTGGTGGTGTCGTCAGAGAATGCGCAGTGTGGCCGACTTTGTTGTCGTCGGTCGCAAGATGCGCAAGTACCTTGGGCTTAGCACCGGCACTGCCGACGGTATCGGTTTAGTCAGCATCGCTTTTATAGCGGAACAGGGATTCCACAACGGATTTGCTTATGTTTGGCTGATGCTGATGTCAATGGTTGTCAAGGTGCCGCTTTTTGGCATTATCGGTTTTGGCGTCCGCCGATTCCGCGCCACCCGCGTACAGACCATTCCACAGTATCATGAGATGCGGTATAGCCGAGGGGTACGCATCGGCGTAGGGATTACCATGGCCGTTGGAGGCATCCTCAACATGGCCATCTTCCCTCTGGTATCAGCTCACTTCCTTGTGACTTTTATGGGGTTGCCCACAACTCTCTCAATACTCGACTGCCAGATCCAAACGATACACCTTTGTATGATCCTGCTGATCTCCATCTCGCTGAGCACAGCGCTGATGGGCGGCATGGTAACCGTCATCGTCACGGACTACCTACAGTCGTTGGTTCTGGCGCTGTCCATGTTTCTGATTGCAGTTCTCATCGTCATGAAGATCGGTCTGACCGGAATCGATGAATCGCTCACGACCAACCTGGGCCAAGCGGCGTTCAATCCCTTTGTCGCCGACAACATCGCCGGTTACGGATTGGTCTGGATATTGTTCTTCGTCATGTCGGATGTGCTGGCGCCGCTTTCGTTCCCACCTTCTGTCGCCAAACTGTCTTCTACCGACAATACCGATACCGTTCGAAAGATGGTTCTGCTTCAGTTCCTGTTCGATAAGGGCCGGTCCATGATGATTTTGCTGTGGGGCATAGGCGCCATGGCTGTGCTGGGCGCTATGGCACCGGAAAACATCCCTGAGACTGAATGGGCACGCTACGCCAGCGCTACCTTCATCCGCGACATCTCGCCGATAGGCTTGGTGGGCTTCTGCGCTGCGGGCCTAGTATTCGCCTATGTCACCACCGATAACAGCTACTACCTTTCGTGGTCTGCTATTATCGTCAACGATGTAGTCGCACCGCTTCGCAAGACACCCTTGACGCAGAAGCAGCACCTGCGGCTACTGCGAATCATCATGACCTGCATCGCTCTTTTCATGCTGATCTGGGGCATGTTTTTCAGACTGCAAGAGACAATCTTTAGTTACATCATGCTGACTGGTACGATTTTCACTGCCGCCGGTATCATCACATTTGTCGGCCTGTACTGGAAACGCGCCACTTCGCTGGGAGCGTACTTAGCGATGGGAATCGGAATGGCTATCCCACTGGCTGATCTGATCGGCAAGCAGATCATGGAAGATGCTTACCCGCTCAAGGAACATCAGTCAGGGTTATTGACATTGGTATTGGCATTCTTAGCGTTAGGTATCTGCGGTGTTTGTTCGAAATCGGGCTTGGCCAAATGGAAAAACTACGGTGAATTGGTTCACCTGGAAGATCAACAACGCAGAGCTGCTCGGCAAAGTGAGGCGGGGCATGAATAGGCCTGGGAGAATTAGCTATGGGTGGTGACTGGTCTACAGCAACCTACATCTGGGTAAGTATTGCGATCATCTCGAATGTGTTGTTCACCGTTTGGGTCAGCATTGGAGGCTGGTTCGATCTGCGAGCCATGTTCCGCGATCTACAGGAGGAAAGGGTGGATGTGGCCGATGATGGCCGCGTTGAATAAACGTCTGCATAGCGACAATTGAATGGTTTGATCACTAACGGACCCAGCGGAAAACGCCTCAACAAAGGAGATACAAGAATGACAAAACTATGCATCCAGGCATCCACGGCGCCTAGCAATCCACTGCCAGACATGCCAATCGAACCTTCATGGATCACAGAAGGAAAACCCATAGCGCGCGGCGCCATGCTGAATCAGAGCGACGACAAGAAAGTCTCCAATGGTTTTTGGTCTTGTACAGAAGGAAAGTTTGACTGGACCTTCGCCTGGGATGAGTTTGTCACCATTCTGGAGGGACAAGTCATTATTACGGAAGCTGGCGACGGTGGACGCACCTATACACTAAACGTCGGAGATGCGGCCCATTTTCCTTTAGGCCTTAAATCGCACTGGCATGTTACCGAGCCAGTTAAGAAATACTTCGTTGTTCGAACCCCCGAGCCGTTGGAACTGTGATCATGACTATCAAACGTATTAACCACCACACCTTTACTGTCAGTGATCTGGATGAATCGATTCCGTTTTATCGTGACCTACTAGGTTTTAATCTGTTGCAAGACACGATGCGTGAGAATCTGCCTGCCTACGATAAGGTCATGGGATTTACGGACGTCAAGGTACGTGTGGCGATGTTCATGGATCCTGCCGATGAGTCGATGCTCGCGCTTCTGCAGTATCACAACCCCAGGCCGATTGTTCGTGAAATGAGTAATGCCTACGTTGGTACGTCGATTCTGGCAGTGCAGGTCGAAGATATCGATGGGGAGTACGATCGGCTGTGCAAGGCGGATGTGCGTTTCAACAGTGCTCCGGTCGACATAGTGCGCGAAGGGAAGTTGGCCGCCCGACTTGCCTACGCGCTCGATCCTGACGGCATCGTCGTAGAGCTATATCAGCCGACTACTTGACCCTTTTCCTTCGGCACAAACAACCCGTCTTGTACTACTAGATCACTATCGACCAACTCTCGATCTCGCGAAAGGCCCGTTCCATGAATCGTCTCGCGACAAGCTTGTTTCTTTTACTTTGTCTCGTAGTTTCAGCCCCTACCCTGGCTGATGATCGCGTGATCGCCCAGTGGGAATTGGCGAATGTGGACCAAGCCTCACCCTTTCCCGGCGTCGTGCACGGTGCGGTGCATCGTGACCATGGCCTGTGGTTCGACGGCGCGAACAACTACGTCGACCTGGGCAATGCGGCCGCACTTAAAACCAAGGGCGACATGGCCATCAGTGTGTGGGTTCGCCTCCAGGCCAAATCCTTTCCCACCGGCGACAGAAACTGGACGATTCTAGATTGCGAGCGTTTCCAAGCCCAAGGGTTCATGTTTCGCGTCAACGGTGCGGACGGGCGAATTATGTACCGCGCCAACCAGAAAGGCAGCGATCAAATGGCTTGGTCCGATTCCTCGCTGACCAACGGTCAAACCTATCACATTGTCTACACCCAGCGCGGCGATGAGGGCGTTATCTACCTCAATGGCATCCCTGGATCGGCCTTCAAGGTGCTGCCAGTGGCCGGTGGTGACGCGCCATTGACCATCAGCAGTGGTTCGCAGGCGTTTGAGGGATTGATCTACGAGGTTAGTCTTTACAAGCGAGCTCTTGCCGAACGAGAGGTGGTTACGCTCTTCCGGCTTCATCAAGAGACGTATGGCTCGGAAGTATCTCCCTGGAAGTTGCCTGCTGCGGACCACGCTGCCGCAGAATGGGAATCTTTGGCACGAGGCTTGCATTTATCCAGACCGCCTTCAGGTTGGGTGTTGACATCTTCCAACGGAGACTTCACCAGCATGTATTCAGAATGCGCTATTGACGGTGATCTAAACACTGCCTGGCGGTCATTCCTGCCAACGACCGATCAATGGATCGACCTAGCGTGGGATTTTCCCATGACGGTCGATCGTGTCAACGTGTTGCCTCATGAAAGTAGTGAGTTAAAAGAATTCGAGTTGTTTGCGTGGCAACGCGATGATTGGGTTTCGATTGCCAAACACCAGTCGGATGGGCAGCAGCACACCTTTTCTTTCGATCCTCTTCGAACAGAGCGTGTGCGGCTAGTCATGAAAAATAGCTCTCCGGGTATTGCATCTATCCGGGAGATCGCGGCGTACGGCCCCGAGCAGCCGATGGTGACTATCGACAGTTCGACACACCGCTGGGAGTACGTGTCAGTCGATGCCAAGTCCAAGGATCCTCCCGCTTCACCAGTGAATGTCACCGTTGAATCTTGTGAAATAACACCTTCCAAACCCAAGCCAGGAAACGCTTTACAGGTCAAGTTGAAATTGCGCCCACAAAGTCGGCTGCCTGCCGACACACCGCTGGTGCTGACCATTGGCGAGCGCGAGTTGGACTTTAAGCGAAGCGATTACACGGTCCTGCGCGAAATACTTCGACCAACCATCGGGGCGGACGGATCAATCACGGTAGACCAGACGATTTACCTACCTGTTCACGCGCCGCACGGCAAGATCGACGTTATGTTGCACTCGGCACCCGGACATGCGATGCAACTGGTTGATGTAGATGATGGGCGCATCGCTCAGATTGATGTTCGCCGGTTTGAGCGTGATCCGCAACCGGACGAAACTCAACGCACGAGTAAGCTAGATAACAGCAATGGAGCAGTGATTACGATCGATGGCAAGCCGACACCACCGATCATGTTTGCGTTGCAGTGCCCGTCGTTCAAGCGTTTTCACCATTACTCTCAGGCCGGTGGGGTGAAGATTTATCACCTGCAAATTTATCCATACCGCATCAGTGCCGGCGTTTCGCTGACACACCACGATGGCACACAATGGGTGAACCTGATGAAAGACAAGGGGGCCGACTACAAGACGCATAACTATGCGTTCGTAGCCGGCCATATTCGCAATTTGTTGCGCATCGATCCGGACGCTTATGTGATCATTCAGATGGATATGCGCACCAGCTCCGACTGGCGCGCGGAGCATCCCGGCGCAAGCCTCATTACCCATAATGGCAATGAATCGCATGAAAGTTTCTGCGCCAAGCAATTCCGTGACGAGGCCGAGTCGTATGTCACCGATCTAGTGCGGTACGTGGAAAAGCAGCCATGGCACAATCGTGTGGTGGGTTATCTTGTTGAGTTGGCCGAACCTGAGGGAGTACTGAGTGGTTATGAAGAGGGCGTGGGAGATTACAACCCACAAGCGATTGAAGCCTTTCGCAAGTACATTCGAGACAAATATTCCTCGGAAGAGAATTTGCGACAGGCTTATGGCGACGTCTCGCTGACATTTGAGGAGATTTATCCGACGTATGCGAAGATCTCAGCCAACGGTGACCAGGACGGCTGCTTTCTGCACCCGGTCAAACAACGACTGGCGATCGACTACCACGCGTTTTTGTCTACGTTGGTTCCAAGGTTTTTGACCGATCATCTTGCCGCGACCATCAAACGAATGACAGACGGGCGGATACTTGTCGGAAGCTATTGGGGGTACATGACACACGACCTCACTTTCGATGGCTGGTACAGCCACCAAATGAACCATTGCGATCTGCCGTACGTCCTTCAGTCGCCGAACATCGATTTTTTTGCATCGCCGTTTAGTTATTCCTACCCGGCCAGGCATGCCGGGGAGCCGCCGCGTGTTTTTCAGACCGTAGGCGCGTTGCGTCTCAACGGCAAGCTTCAAATCCCCGAATGTGATCATCGTACATTCCGCGCAGCAGTCACGATCAACGGCCGCAACTTTTCGCGGGCGGATTCCTTGGCCCTGATTCGGCGCGATGTCGGCACCGCACTGATGCACGGCTCAGGTGCGTGGTTTTCCGATTGGACAAATAACGACAGAAATGACCGCCGGAGGACCGAGCCCTACTTCCTTGATGAGCAACTCCTCAGCGAGATTTCTCAGATGCGCTCTGCCTATCAGCGCACTATCAATGAGCCTCGCAAGCAAGTTGCCGAGATGGCCGTATTGGTCAGCGGCCCGACTCATTTTTATCATGACAATAACGCAGCCCCGATCTATACCGAGCTGGTCCGAAAAATGATGTATACCCAGATCGGCAACATTGGCGCGCCGTATCACGAGTTGGTTCTTAATGACATTGAAAAACCACAAGTCCAGGAGGACTACAAGTGTTACATATTCCTTAACGCGTTCTATCTTACTGACGAGCAGCGAGAAATCGTTGAGTCGCTAAAGCGTGACGGGAAAACCTTAGTGTGGATTTACGCCCCGGGGTACGTAACAGATACCGATCTGTCTGTTGATTACATCGAATCGTTGACCGGCTTTAAGACTGGCGTTGAGTTCAAGTTGCAGCCCTTAACGTACATGACATCCAATACATCGCACACCATTCTGTCGGGCGTTGAGCCAGGCAGCTATGGCGGCTCAACGGGTCAGGTATCGCCCCGGTTTTACGTGACGGACCCTGAAGCTGAGGTGCTCGGCAGCTATTCCGACGGCAGGGCTGCATTCGTCGCTCGAGATTTCGGTACGCATAAGAGTGTGTACTGCACATCGACGTTTATGACTACTGCCATGCTCCGAAATATTCTGCGCTACGCTGGTTGTCACATTTATGTGGAGGACGATATTTACATCGACGCCACACATAACGTGATTATGGTGACCAACACTTTTGAGAAAGAGCGAACCGTGAAGGTCAACCTGCCACGGAAATGCGACGTGTCGGAGCTAGTGCATGAAACACCGGTGGCTAGCGGTGTGCGATCCTTCGAAGTTGCGCTGCCGCGAAGCAGTACGCTGATCTACAACCTTCAATGAGTCACAGCGGCAGTTGTTCAAGCGATTCACACGATATTTGAATGAGAAGAGAAACCGATGACCGTTGCCAGCCAAAAGTGCGTAACCCTGGGTATTGCCGCCAGTTTCGGCTTTGGCGATCGGATCGGCCTGGCTACCCCGGGTCACGTGGAAGCTATAAAGCGTGCGAGGGTGGGTATCTTACCGATCCTCTCGCAACAGTCGATCCGTGAAATGGCCCGCACTAGCCGCACGGCTGAAGAAGTCATGTCCGATGCCCTGGGCGGCATGGAGCAAGCAGGCTGGACAGGTCCCACTGGCGCTGATGCCGATCATCTGAAGACCCCCGCCGATGTGGACGTCACCGCTGCAGCCGGGTTCACGTTCTTTACCATCGACCCGTCTGACCACGTTGACCAACGCGCTGACGACTACCCCGAACCGATTCTCCGCGAAAAGTTTACCGAGGTGTGCGACCAGATCGACTGGTGGGACACCTATCTGGACAAGGAGCTAACCCTCTCCACCGGCACAAAGGTTTCGCTCGACGAAGAGGCATGCCTGCGTTGCGCCGTAAAATACGGGCCGGCGATCAAGCATGCGGTAGGACTCGCCAGGCACATCCGCCAAGTGCAGGAGTCGGCCGACCGCGACTACGAAATTGAACTGAGCGTCGACGAGACCGATCAACCTACGACGTTGGCAGAGCACTACATCGTAGCTGATCAGTGCATCAGGAACGGAGTCAAGCTGGTGAGCCTGGCACCTCGATTCATTGGCGATTTTGAGAAGGGCGTCGACTACAAAGGCGACATTGCCGCACTGGAACAATCGATCAGCGATCACGCCGCTATAGCCCGGCAGTTGGGGCCGTACAAGCTGAGCCTCCACTCGGGCTCCGATAAGCTGTCGATCTACGCGGCCCTGGCCCGGGCGACAAAAGGCTTGTTCCACGTGAAGACGGCCGGTACCAGCTACCTGGAGGCCTTGCGCGTGGTGCTGCGTCACGACGAACAGTTGTTCCGCCGCATCGTCGACTATTGCCGCGGGCGGTACGACGCTGACAAAGCGACGTACCACGTCTCGGCCACCTTGAAGTCAGCACCCAACGCAAGCGAGCTGAGCGATTCGGTCGAACTGGAGAGGGCCTATCTGGAACGGTGGTCCGACGTGCCCGCGGGCAAAGGCTTCACGGCCCCCGGCCGGCAGATCTTGCACTGCACGTTCGGTTCAGTGCTGACCCACCCCGAACTGGGCAAGCTGATGCGCGACGTGGTTGAGGCCTATTCCGACACGTACACCGAGATCCTGGCCGAACACTTCGAACGGCATTTACAGGCGCTAGCCGCGGGCATGTAGGTTGCCAATACTGCAGGTCAACATCATCGACCGTGACGTCGTCGGCCGAGTATCGTGAGGAAGCCCAGGCTCAGCAACAGAAGCGAAGCAGGTTCGGGCACTCCAAGCGAGCCGTTGGAATTCGACGCAGCTAAGAGAGCGCCCTGGAAGCCGAAGTTGCCTTCCAGGATCGCAAGGTCCAACGCGCTGATCAGACCGTCGCCATTGAAATCGCCGAAGGACCAGCCGCCAGCCAAACCGAGACGGCGTTGTAAGATCAGAAAATCGCCGCCGTCGACATTGCCGTCCAGGTTGGCATCTCCGTACTCGGTCCCGATGATATTATGGATCAACTCGTCCATGTCGAAGCTGTCAATCGACGAGCCATCGAGCGTCACGTCATATCGCGAATCGTACACTCCGCCGGCAGCGATTTTGGCAAACAGCAGGTCAATATCTATGTCATCGATTCCGTTCTCATCGTTGAAGTCGCCCAAGATGAAGCCAGGAAAGATTCCGTCGTTGTATTTGAACAGATCGCCGGTGCCGCCGGGCAGAATGACATTCAAGGTATTGCCGCTGAGGACTATCAGTTCCTGCTTTCCGGTCGTACGATTGAGTCGAAGCAACTCAGTGACGCTGGAATCAAAGTCGATCGTAAAACCGAGGCTGAGGAAAGCAGCAGAGTCGGTGGGGCTCTGACTGAGATTTGTTAACATGAAATACTTCTTAGCTTGGTCGTCTTCGAAGAAACCGATCAGGCCGTTCTCATACGGGCCGTTTCTCAGCGCGTACATAGAAATGTCCAGAATGTGCGGATCATTGCCAGCGTTGACCGCCCATAAAGATGTGCCAGTGGGTGCCGGATCGGAATCGCCGGGGATGAATCGCGGCACGTCGATGCTGTCGAGGAATCGCAATGATTCACCCAATCTAGTGACTTCAGGGTTGGCCAGGGCGGCCGC
>Ga0315336_1003835_pt1 | contig 19167 bp, 21 predicted proteins | sample ASW5metaG_FD_204512 | JGI IMG/M metagenome (GOLD analysis project Ga0315336, IMG submission 204512) | Ammonia-oxidizing marine archaeal communities from Monterey Bay, California, United States - ASW #5 | ecosystem: Environmental > Aquatic > Marine > Intertidal zone | place: USA: California... | reverse complement strand
TGGGACGTCGGGCGCGACCCCGTCAGCAACGTCGAATTCAGGCGGCGTTCCGAGCGCCCCCGTTGGACACCGCCAGCCGCGCGCGGGTGATGTGCCGGCCGCGCAGGAAAAAGGCTACATGGAATCGGCGGAAGACAAGGCGCTCGATCGCAAGATCAAGAGCATCTGCAGAGGCTGCTGAGAACAGCAGCCTTCAGGCGTTACGCGCGGCGAGCGCCATCCCGATCAGGGAGGTGCCGCCGAACACCAAGTTGATGCCGACTAGGAGTCCGATGGCCCAGGCAGCGGATCCGGGAAGCCCGGCGATGATCAACGCCGCGACCACGAGATCGACAATGCCCGACATCAGCATCCATCCCCAGCGCCCGGACAATTCCTTCCGGTGGGCAAGGGCGTACATGATGGTGGTGATGCCTTCGGCAATGAAATAGGCGCTGACCACGAGTGTGAGCGTCAGCGTTCCCGCCACGGGCTGCACAATCAGGATAATGCCTGCCCCGAGCGCAAGAATCGCCGAAATCAGAGACCACCAGAAGCCGGGCATGTCGCGCGTGGTGAGGGTGAGATAGAGCCCGACAACGCCGCTGATCAGGAACAGCCAGCCGAGGAAGATCGTGACCGCAATGCTGGCCAGCAGCGGAATCGCAATCGCCGCCATTCCCAAAACCACCAGCACGATTCCTTCGATCAGGAAGGCTTTCCAGTTTGCCTTGACGGCTTCCTTCATTTTCGACTGAAGCTGGGCGATATCCTGAGGCATCGTCATGGACAGTCTCCAATTCCTGATCCGGCATTGCCGCCGTGCGGTCAGTCTAGTCCTGCGCCATCGGCGTTGTTAAGGGCCATTCGTTGCAGGGCTATGTATCCAGAATGGCGACCGCGCGGGTCCATCCGGCGGATGCACGTTCGATCTTCACCGGGAAGCAGGACACGGTGAATCCGGTCGCCGGCAATTGTTCTAAATTGTGCAGCTTCTCGATGTGGCAATAGCCGATATGGCGGCCGGCCTTGTGGCCTTCCCAGATCAGGCTCGCATCCTTTGTCTCGGCGTATTTTTTCGCGGTGTAGATGAACGGAGCGTCCCAGCTCCAGCCGTCGATTCCGGTCAGGCGCACGCCGCGCTCCAGCAGGTACATCGTCGCCTCGTAGCCCATGCCGCAACCGGAGGTGACGTAATCCTGCCGTCCGTACTTAACACCCGCGCTGGTGTTGACGACGACGATCTCCAGCGGCTTCAGGGTATGCCCGATCCGCTTCAACTCGGCTTCGACATCGGCGGCGGTGGCGACATAGCCATCGGCGAAATGCCGGAAGTCAAGTTTAACGCCGGGCTGAAAACACCATTCCAGCGGGACCTCATCGATGGTCCACGAGCGCTCGCCACGGTTCATGGTCGGATGGAAATGATAGGGTGCGTCGAGGTGGGTGCCGTTGTGCGTCGAGAGACTGACTTGCTCCACGGCCCAGCCCTGTCCGTCGGGAAGGTCTTCCTTCTTCAATCCATCGAAGAATTGCAACATGCGCGGCAATCCCTGCTGATGGTCGATGTACTGGATGGTGGGGTGACCGCCCGGAGGATCCGCAGGCACGTCATTTTGCAGGGGAACGGAAATGTCGATCAGCTTGCGGGTCATGCAAATGGCTCCGGCGGCCTGGCCCACTGCGGGCTTCAGGTTTGGGGAGTGTGCATGAAGTTGCGCAGAGCGCTCAATAATTTGCGCTGAACTGAGGTGGCGCTCCCTAGCGGAATCGAACCGCTCTCTCCACCGTGAAAGGGTGGCGTCCTAACCGATAGACGAAGGGAGCATTTTTCGCTTAAAATCAATACTTTAGCATTGTTTTTCGCGGCGTTGACCCTCAACCCCACAGGGCGATTTGGCCGACGCGGGGGAACGTATAATGACGTTTCGCGACTGCGGCAAGCCGCCAGATTCTTGTGGTCGCGATGTCTGTGCAGGACCAACAGCGGCGGAAAAGACATGAGAGAGTGCGGAATCTGGTTACCTGCGGAACTCTTTGCGTTGCCCCGCCGTTGTCGCTTCAGGAAGGCTTCATTGGAGGCTGCGATGGCGAACCATTGGCAACAAATCCATACGAGTCCCGCAGACCATATCGGGAGTCCAGGTCTGGAAGAGGCCGCGTATGTCGCCGGATGGGCACTTAGCTCTGCCACGGTGCTGGGCGTTGTCCTGCTGATTTGGCACTTCAACGTTTGACCACGCGGAAGCTATCCATAATGACCGCGCCCCTCTTGGCGCGGAGCTCGAACACGAGATCCAAAAACTCAGGTTTGGGTTGGATTGAGCGCTGAAACCGCTGCTCGCTGAGTGGCAATTCACGCGTACTTCGCGTCAGCAGTCTCTTAATGTTTTAGATTAAGTGTTTTATCTCAAACATCGAAACTGGGCTTTACTCGCTTAATTTTACATTCTGTCTGAATATGATGGCCGCGCCGCGCGGGGCTTTCGGATCGGGGCTCGCCCGTGCGCCGGAATGCACTATGCTGTGCCTCCATGAGTCACCCAGCGCTTTCCCGCATCGTCAGCCGATTCAAGCGTGAGCCTTCGCGCACCGGATCGCTCATCATCACTTTCTATGGCGATGCCATCTTGCCGCGCGGCGGATCGGTGTGGCTGGGCACGCTGCTGCAATTCGTCGACATGCTCGGGACCGATGGCGGCGTGGTGCGCACCGCCGTCTCCCGGCTTGCCGCCGACGGCTGGCTCGATCGCGACAAGGTGGGCCGGAAGAGCTTCTACAAGCTCGCAAAGAGCGGCCGCGAACGCTTCGAGACCGCCGTCGAGCATGTCTACAATCCGCATGCGTCGGACTGGTCCGGGCGCTTCGAGCTTTTGCTGATCGGAAACGGCGCGGACCGCGACGCATCGCGGACCGCGTTGACCGAGGCCGGCTTCGGCAGCCCGATGCCCGGCGTATGGGTTGCGCCGTCGGACGTGCCGACGCCTGCGGTTGCCGAAGGTGCGATCCGGCTGGAGGTGTCGGCGGACGATGCCACGGGACGACGGCTGGTCGGCGCGAGCTGGTCGCTGGAGCGAACCGCGGACTCGTACCGCGAGTTCATGAAGACCTTCGCGCCGCTTGAAGACTGGGTCGGTGCCGCCGACGGCATATTGCCATCGGATGCCATCCTCGCAAGAATTCTCCTGATCCATCACTATCGCCGGGTGATCCTGCGCGATCCGCTGCTGCCTGCGCCGCTATTGCCGCCGGCATGGCCCGCTCTTGAGGCCCGGAAATTCTGTGCCCGGCTTTATCAAGCCCTTCTGCCGGCGTCTGAATCCTGGCTCGACGCGCATGGGGAGAGCGTGACGGGTTCCTTGCGGTCGCCGGGACCGGAACTCGGGCGGCGGTTCTTCGACGTGCAGCGCAATACGTTACAAAAATAACTTGCGACATATATTTTCTGTTATATATTCATCGGCGTCTCCCGGAGGAAACGGCGATGTACACGCAGGCACTCAATTCATCAGAAGCCGAGGTCGTTCATATCGAGGACGCCGAACGCGCGGCGAATTTCCAGGCGCGCATCGATGCTGACGATCGCATTGAGCCGAACGACTGGATGCCGGCCGCGTATCGCAAGACGCTGACGCGGCAGATTTCCCAGCACGCGCACTCCGAAATCGTGGGGATGCTGCCGGAGGGTAACTGGATCACCCGCGCGCCGACGCTGCGCCGCAAGGCAGCACTGCTGGCCAAGGTTCAGGACGAGTGCGGCCACGGGCTCTATCTGTATGCCGCTGCCGAGACGCTCGGCACCTCCCGCGAAGAGCTAGTCGACCTGATGCTGAGCGGGAAGGCGAAGTATTCCTCGATCTTCAATTATCCGACGCCGACATGGGCTGACATCGGCGCAATCGGCTGGCTGGTCGATGGCGCGGCGATCATGAACCAGATCCCGCTCTGCCGGTGTTCTTACGGTCCCTATGCGCGCGCGATGATACGCGTCTGCAAGGAGGAATCTTTCCATCAGCGTCAAGGCTACGAAATCATGGTGACGCTGTCGAAGGGCACCGAAGACCAGAAGGCGATGGCGCAAAATGCCCTGGATCGCTGGTGGTGGCCTTGCCTGATGATGTTCGGTCCGCCGGATCAGCTCAGTCAGCATGGCGATCAATCGACGCAGTGGAAGATTAAGCGTTTCTCCAACGATGACCTGCGCCAGAAGTTCATCGATGCGACCGTGCCGCAGGCGCAGTATCTCGGCCTGACCATTCCCGATGCCGATCTGAAGTGGAACGAAACAACCAAGCACTGGGACTACGGCACCATCGATTGGGAAGAATTCAAGCAGGTGTTGTCGGGCAACGGCCCGTGTAACCGCGACCGTATCACAGCGCGCCGCAAGGCTCACGACGAAGGCGCATGGGTGCGTGAAGCGGCTGTGGCTTACGCTGAAAAGCAGCAGGCGCGCCGCGCCGCTGCGGTTGCGGCTTAGGAGGTTCTCATGACCACTCAAAATATTCAGCTTTGGGAAGTTTTTATCCGCAGCCGCAACGGTCTTGCGCACAAGCATGTCGGCTCGCTGCATGCGGCCGATGCGACGCTGGCGCTTCAGGCCGCACGGGATATCTACACGCGCCGCGGCGAGGGGCTGTCGATCTGGATCGTACCGTCGAACGCAATCATCGCCTCCGATCCGTCGGAGAAGGGCATGATGTTCGAGCCGTCGATGTCGAAGATCTATCGCCATCCGACCTTCTACGACGTGCCGGACGAAGTCGGGCATATGTGATGACTGTTATATCGATCAAAGTGACCGAGAGTCCGCTGGTGCTTTACGCGTTGCGCCGTGCCGACGACGCGCTGATCCTCGGGCATCGCGTGTCGGAATGGTGCGGCCATGCACCGATGATGGAAGAGGACATGGCGCTGGCCAATATGGGCCTCGACCTGATCGGGCAGGCGCGCGAGCTTTATACTTACGCAGCCAAGGTCGAAGGCGCGGGCAACGACGAAGACAAGTACGCCTATCTGCGTGATGTTCGCCAGTATCGCAACCTGCTGCTGGTCGAGCAGCCGAACGGCGATTTCGCGCGCACCATCGTGCGGCAGTTCTTCTATTCGGCGTTTGCCGATCCCTATTGGCGCGCGATGATGAATTCGAAGGATGAGACGCTGGCGGCGATTGCCGCGAAGTCCGAGAAGGAAAGCGCCTATCACCTGCGGCATACATCGGAATGGATGATACGGCTCGGCGACGGCACCGACGAAAGTCATCGCCGCGCGCAGACGGCCATCGACGATCTCTGGGCGTTTACCGGCGAGCTGTTTCACGCCGACCAGAGCGATGCGGGGCTGGTGTCGTCCGGTGTGGCAATCGATCCGGAGAGCCTGCGCGAGCGCTGGACGGACACCGTCTCCAATGTGCTGAGCGTGGCAACGCTGAAGCGCCCGGCCAATGACTGGATGCAGAAGGGGGGGCGCTCGGGCGATCACACCGAACATCTCGGGCATCTGCTCAGCGAACTACAATCGATGCAGCGAACCTTTCCGAACGCGACATGGTAACCGGCAGCACCAGCACCCATGACCTCCGCCAGATCGCCTGGAACGCTGCGGCGCAGGTGGTTGACCCGGAAATTCCGGTGTTGACCATTGCGGATCTCGGCGTGCTCCGCGAGGTGACCGTGACAGACGGTGCGGTCGAAGTCGCGATCACGCCGACGTATTCCGGCTGTCCCGCAATGAACATGATTGCGCTGGAAGTCGAGATGGCGCTGGAACGCGAAGGCATTCGCAATTCGAAGGTGCGTACCGTTCTGTCACCGGCCTGGACAACGGACTGGATGACCGAGGACGGCCGCCAGAAGCTGAAAGAATACGGTATTGCGCCGCCGCAGGTGGGTGGCGGCCGCCGCGCGCTGTTCGGCGAACAGGAAGTCGCCTGTCCGCAATGCGGATCGGTGAATACGGAAGTGCTTTCCGAGTTCGGCTCGACCTCCTGCAAGGCGCTATGGCGCTGCAAGGCGTGCCGCGAGCCGTTCGACTATTTCAAGTGTCACTAATCCATCCAGAGACCGGGCGACCTCAGATGTCACACGTTCCAAAGTTTCACCGTCTCGCCATCGACGATCTCCGCCGCGAGACCTCTGACGCGGTGTCGATGACGTTTTCGATTCCGGTCGAATTGGCCGAGGATTACGCCTTCTCGCCGGGTCAATACCTGACGCTGCGTACCACCATGGATGGCGAGGAGGTCCGGCGTTCGTATTCGATCTGCTCCAGCCCGGACGACCGTGAACTGCGCATCGCAGTGAAGAAAGTCGATGGCGGCGCGTTCTCAAGCTGGGCGCTGGACGAGTTGAAATCCGGCGATGAGCTTGACGTGATGACGCCGACCGGCCGGTTCGGCGTGGCACATGCACCCGACCATGCACGCGTTCATGTCGGATTCGCGGCGGGCTCAGGCATCACGCCGATCATGTCCATCGTGCGCGGGATTCTTGCGCGCGAACCCAACAGCCGCTTCTTTCTGTTCTACGGCAACCGCGCCACCAACGGCATCCTGTTCCGTGAGGCGCTTGAAGAATTGAAAGATCGTTTCATGGGCCGCCTGTCGGTGTTCCATGTGCTGTCGCAGGAAGAGCAGGACCTGCCAATTCTGTACGGCCGTCTCGACCGTGAGAAGATTGAGGTGTTGCTGCGCGCGATGGTGCCGGCGGCGGTTGTTGACCATGTGTTCGTGTGCGGCCCCGTCGCCATGAGCGAGGAGATCGAGGCGACGTGCGTTGATCTTGGCATTCCGAAAGACCATGTGCATGTCGAGCGCTTCGTGTCGGGCCTCGGCGGCAAACCGCGTCCAAAGGTTCAGGTCGCGCCCGAGGCGCCTCCAAAAGCGATCGCGTCCCTGATCGTGGACGGCAAGCGCAAGGATGTTCCGATTGCCGAGGGCGAGGCCATTCTCGACGCCGCGTTGCGCGCGGGCATGGATCTGCCTTACGCCTGCAAGGGCGGGATGTGCAGCACCTGCCGTGCGAAGATCGTCGAGGGCGAGACGCAGATGGACGTCAACTATTCGCTGGAGCCGTGGGAGCTTGAAGCGGGCTTCGTGCTGACGTGTCAGGCGCACCCGGTCTCAAAGCGCGTAGTGGTCGACTACGACCAGATGTAATTATTTAGTGTCGCGGAGCAGGGCATAGGCTGTCTGCGCCATCGCCACAGGCTGTTCATCGCTGTCGGTTCGGATGGCAATGCTGCCATAGGCCATGGTTTTTCCGAGCCGCACAACGCGCGCCTCCGCCAGAACATCCGCACGCATGGCCGGACGCATGAAGTGGATCGTCTGGTCCACCGTGGTCATCGGAAAATATCCGCCGGCAGCCGATGCGACTGCAATAATCATCGCGGTATCGGCAAAACTCATCAGCGCTTGCCCGCAAATCACGCCGTTATCGCGGCATAGCTTTTCCGAGAATCTCATTCGCAAGATCGCTCCGTCTGCCGTGAGGCTTTCGATGGACAGATCGAGATCCTTTACCCAAGGCGCGGGCGCCGATGTCAGCAGCGCTGTGGCGGCGGTCATGTCGAACGTCATGTAAATTTCCTGATCTGAATGTCTATGCGAGCGTCACCGGAAGCGACGTGAAGCCGCGGAAGCGCACGCGCCGGGCGCGATGAGCGGGACCGTTTGCTGCGAAGTTGGGAAAACGGGCGAGGAACCGGCTAATCGCGATCCGGCCTTCAAGCCGGGCGAGGGTGAGGCCGACACATGCATGCGCGCCGGAAGCGAAGGCAAGGTGGCGGTTCGGGGCGCGTCCGATGTCGAGCCGCTCCGGCTCCGCGAACACATCGGGGTCGCGGTTCGCAGCGCCAATGCAAAGCGTGATCAACGTGCCTTGCGTAAGAGCCACACCATCGAGTTCGGTGTCCTCAACGACGCGGCGATTGCCAAGCTGGTTAGATGATTCAAAGCGCAGGAATTCCTCGACGGCCGGCTTGATCAGAACGGGATCATCGATCAGGCGTTGCCGTTCGTGTGGGAAACGCAACAGCAATTCCAGCCCGTTGCCGATCAGGTTTGTCGTCGTCTCGTGACCTGCATTAAGAATGAAAATGCAGTTTTGCAGAAGCTCGATCTCGCTCAGGCGCTCGCCGCTTGCCTCGCCTTCGATCAGGCGGGTCAGAACGTCGCGATCCGCATCGCCGGGCCGCGCGCGGCGATCGGCCACCAGACGGCGGAGATAGTCGAGAAACTCGGTTACGGCCCGCTCGCCGCGCGCCTGTACATCCTCCGACAGGAATGGCTCCAGCGCGCCAAGGATTGCCAGCGACCAGCCGCGCAATGGCGTGCGATCCTCGTGAGGAATGGCGAGTAGATTGCCAATCACCTCGATCGGGATGGCCGAGGCAAAATCCTCGACAATGTCCGCGCGGCCGCGCGCCTGCATGTCATCCAGCAGCCGGTCGACGAGGGCAATCAGGCCCGGCTCCATTTCGGCAATAGCGCGCGGATTGAGCGCACCGGCGATCAGCCGGCGCACGCGGGTATGCAGCGGCGGATCGTTGAACACCAGGCTCGTGGTGTGATGCTGGAACAGCATCGACCCGTCGCCGTATTTCGGGGCGAACTCGACTTTCTTGTCGGAACTGAAACGCGTTGTATCCTTGTAGATCGCTTCGAGATCGCGATGCCGCGTGAGGAACAGCGATCCATCCGGCATACGGTGAATCGGATCGGCCGACTGTAACGCGCGATAGGTCGGGTAGGGATCGTCGTAGAACGAATCCGGAAGGTCCTTGAGCGAGAAGGCGCGCGCAATCGCGGCGTCCTCGCTCGACACCGAGCGAGGCGCGCTTTTGGGATCTGTCTGAGTTCGATCCGTTGAAGACACCTGATCGGCCTTAGGTCTTAAAAGACCACATCGTTGATCTGCACCACGGCCTGCGCCTTGGTGAAGTTGGCGATGTCGGCGAAGATTTCCTTGCCGTGCGCCTTTCCGGCGGCCTTGAAGTCATCCATCGAGCCGAACGTCAGCAATGCAGTCATCTGGTAATCGGGCGCGCTGCCATCAGCCTTCGCAATTCCCTTGATGGCTTGCGCGCTTTTCAGACCAAGCGGACCCCAGAGGTTCTTCACCAGCGGCATGTGCGTCTTGAGATAGTAGTCGGTGTCGAAAGCTTCGCCGGGTGGATACATCACTGTCACAAGAATCATTTGTTTCTCCCTGTTTGTTTTTATCCGGTCAGGCCTGCGGCCGCACCGCATTCATGGTCAGAAGCTCGTAGGTTGCAGCAGATTCGCCTTTGTCAGTTGAGATTTCAACATCCCAGCGGACTTCGCCGTATTGCTTGTTGCGCGGCGACTTTTCCTTGGCTGTCAGGCGGACCTTGATGGTTTCGCCCGGCTGGATAGGCTTGATGAATCGAAGTGTATCGAGACCGTAGTTGGCAAGCACCGGACCTGGGTCCGGATCGACGAACAGGCCAGCTGCGAACGACAGCAGAAGATAGCCATGCGCGACGCGGCCGGGGAAGAACGGATGGCCTTTGGTCGCTTCCTCGTCCATGTGGGCATAGAACCTGTCGCCGGTGAAATGGGCGAAATGCTCGATGTCCTCAAGCGTGACGGTTCGCTCCTTCGAGTAGAAGGTCTGCCCGACGTCGAGATCCTCGAAATGAAACCGGAACGGATGCCGGTCCTTCTCGATCACTGGCGCGCCCTTCATCCAGCTTCCGGTGATGCCCGTCAGCATGCGAGGCGAGCCTTGAAGCGCGGTGCGCTGCATGTAGTGATGCACGCTGCGTACGCCGCCCAATTCCTCGCCGCCGCCTGCGCGGCCCGGACCGCCGTGAACCATTTGCGGCATGGGCGAGCCGTGGCCGGTCTGTTCCTTGGCACAATCGCGGTCGATCATCACAAGACGTCCGTGGAAACTGCCGATGCCGAACATCAGGTCTGAAGCGACCTTCGGATCGTGGGTGTACACCGATGCGACCAGGCTGCCGCCGCCGCGATTGGTCAACGTCATCGCTTCTTCGAGATCGCCGTAACCCATCACGGTGCAGACCGGGCCGAAGGCTTCGACCGAATGCACATGACTGGCGCGAATGGGATCGGCACAATGGAGCAGGAGCGGCGGCAGGAACGCGCCGCGGGTGACGTCCGCGCCTTCAACGGTGAAGTTGTCGGGATCGCCAGCGACAACCTGTGCTTCCGTTCGCAGCGTCTTGAGATGCGCAAGGACGTCGCGGCGCTGGTCAAGGCCGACCACAGGCCCCATGCGAACTGTTTCCAGTTCGGGATTTCCGATGGCCACCTTTGAAAGCCGTTCACGCAACGCGTCGATGACGGCATCGACACTGGTCGATGGCGCGAACGCGCGGCGGATCGCGGTGCATTTCTGCCCGGCCTTCACCGTCATTTCTTTGGCGACTTCCTTGACGAACAGGTCGAACTCCGGCGTGCCGGGTTTCGCGTCCGGTGCGAGGATGGCGGCGTTCAGCGAGTCGCGCTCCGCGATGAAACGCACGGCTTCTTTCGCGATCACGGGATGACGTTGCAATTTCTCGGATGTATCGGCGGAACCGGTGAATGAGACTACATCCTGGCAGGTGAGGTGATCGAACAGATCGCCGGTCGAGCCGACGATGAACTGGAACGTGCCTTCGGGAAGAATGCCGGACTCGGCAATCATGCGCGCGAGCGCGTGGGCGACATAGGACGTGACCGTGGCGGGCTTGGACACCACCGGCACGCCAGCGAGCAGCGCGGGCGCGAGTTTCTCAAGCAAACCCCAGCACGGGAAATTAAACGCATTGATGTGGACGGCGACGCCATGCAGCGGCGTGACAATGTGTTGCCCGGCAAAGGTGCCAGCCTTGCCCATCGGCTCCACAGCGCCATCCAGCAGGAAGGTGGAGTTCGGAAGTTCGCGGCGGCCCTTGCCGGCATAGACAAACAGCGTGCCGATGCCGCCATCGACGTCGATCAGGTTGTCGGTTCGCGTGGCGCCGGTCTGGAACGACAGTTTGTAAAGCTGATCTTTCCGTTCGGTCAGATACTGCGCCAGCTTCTTGAGTAAATCTGCGCGCTGATGAAACGTCAGCCGCCGCAAATTCTTGCCGCCGATATTTCGGGCATAGGCGAGGGTGGCGTGCATATCCAAGCCACCGCTGGTTGCTTCCGCGACCACATCGCCGGTGACGGCGCTGCGCACTTCGATCAGATCGCGACCCGGTGCAATCCATTGTCCGCTGACGTAGCTGTCGAGTTTCATGCGATCACTTCGATGTTGGGTGCGGATAGCACCGATTTGAAATTGAGGCTATTCGGCCGCCGCCGCACGCTTCGATGTCTTCAGAGACGGCTTGGCAGATACCTTTGCAGACGCCTTGAGCACGCTGCGCGCGCCGTCGGTGATCAGTCGGGTCACCAAATCGGCATATTCCGCGCGGCTGACCGAGCCTGTGCTTTTGAACCAGAGGTAGTGCCAGTTGACCATGCCAAACAGCGACATGGTCACCGGGGTCAGCATCTTGGTATCGGTCAGGTGAGGGGCGACGCCTGCGACAGCGGACGAAAAGATCACGACGAGATCGCGTTCCATCCTTTTGAGTTCGGTCTGCCGCTCTTTCGGCAAAAACCGCATGCTGCTGATCTGCACGTTGTGCTGGGAATCGGCGTCGCGGTAGGCTTCCAGCAGCGCTGCAATCAGACCGCGCAGCCGGGCTTCCGGCGGCGCGCTCGGATCGTCAGCGGTCTCGACGACCTCCAGCAGTTCTTCGAGATGAAAGCGAATGACGTCGAACAGCAGGCCCTCTTTGTCTTTGTAGTAATGATAGAGGTTTGCCTTCGACACGCCGCAAGCCTCGGCGATCTTGTTCATCGATGCGCGGTCGTAACCGTGCGCCGAGAAAAGCACCGCCGAGCGATCGAGGATCGCCTGCCGTTTATCGTCGTAATCGTTCGCGCGTTTGCGGGCCATCTAGCTCATTGTTCCTTTGGCCTGCGATCGATGATGCGCTTGGCTTTGCCGACGGAGCGCTCGATGCTTCCGGGATCGAGAACGCGAACCTTCGCCGTGATGCCAATCGTGTCTTTTACAATCTGTTCGAGACGGGCGGCGTCCGCCTTTCGAACGATGCTGTCGTTTGCTTCTGGCCGCGCCTCGACCTGGATTTCCATCTCATCCATCCGGCCTTCGCGCGTGAGGATGATCTGGTAGTGAACGGACAAAGCAGGGATCGTAAGCAGTTTTTCCTCAATCTGCGTTGGAAACACGTTAACGCCGCGAACGATCATCATGTCGTCGGAACGTCCGGTGACCTTTTCCATCCGCCGCATCGTGCGGGCCGTTCCCGGCAGCAACCGCGTCAGATCGCGCGTCCGGTAACGGATCACGGGCATCGCTTCCTTGGTCAGCGAGGTGAAGACCAGTTCGCCTTTCTCGCCATCGGGCAGCACTTCGCCGGTCACCGGGTTGATGACCTCCGGATAGAAGTGGTCTTCCCAGATGTGGAGACCGTCTTTCGTCTCGACGCATTCGCTGGCGACGCCCGGACCCATGACCTCGGACAATCCATAGATGTCCACAGCGTGGAGATCGAAGGCTTCTTCGATCTCCTCGCGCATGGCGTTGGTCCATGGCTCGGCGCCGAAGATACCGATGCGCAGCGATGACTTGCGCGGATCGAGACCCTGTTTCCTGAATTCATCGAGGATCGCCAGCATGTAGGAGGGCGTCACCATGATGACTTCAGGCTTGAAATCGTTGATGAGCTGGACCTGGCGTTCGGTCATGCCGCCCGAGATCGGAATGACGGTGCAGCCCAGACGCTCCGCGCCGTAATGTGCGCCGAGACCGCCGGTGAACAGCCCGTATCCGTAAGCGATGTGAACCTTCATTCCGGCGCGGCCGCCCGCAGCACGGATCGAGCGCGCGACCACATCGCTCCATGTTTCGATATCGCGCTTGGTATAGCCGACGACGGTTGGCTTTCCGGTCGTGCCGGACGACGCATGAATCCGCGCGACTTTCGATTCCGGGACAGCAAACATGCCGAACGGGTAATTGTCCCGCAGGTCCGTCTTGATCGTGAACGGAAACTTCGCCAGGTCGGGAAGATCCTTGAACTGGTCGGGATGAACGCCCGCGGCGTCGAAGGCCGCGCGATAATGCGGCACATTGTCGTAGGCGTGCCGCAACGACCAGGCCAGACGCTCCCGCTGCAGCGCGCGAATGTCGTCGCGTGAAGCGATCTCATGGCGATCGAGTTCTGAAGGTTCTGGCGTCAGCCGCTCGAGTTTACGCAACGGTATCTGAAGCAACGGTCTCTCCCAATCCTACTTGTTGTTTTGGTTGTCGAGCAATTGACCCGATATCGTCCGCGAATGTCCCCGAAATTCGGCAACAACCTTGTTGCTGCTGTCGCGCACCGTGACGTCATAAATACCGCCGCGTCCGGCGCGGTTGCGCTCGACGGCATGGGCCGTCAGCGTTTCGCCTTCAGGGACCGCCGCGAGAAACGTCACCGCACATTGCTGCGCGACCGTGCGCTGGTCATAGGTGTTGCAGGCAAATGCGAATGTGGAATCGGCTAGCGTGAAGATAAACCCGCCATGGCAGATGCCGTGACCGTTGGTCATGTCCTTGCGAACCGTCATGGAGAGGACTGCTTCACCCGGCGCGATCCGCTGCAGGCTCATGCCCAGGCCTTTGCTGGCCCGGTCGTCCTGCCACATCGTGTTGGCACAGGCCTCAGCAAGCGCGTGAGGGTCTTTGTGACCGGCGACAGATGCGTCCATCACATGCCTCCGACAAAGCGAGGCGCGCGCTTTTGAAGGAATGCGTTCACGCCTTCGGAGAAATCCGGTGCTCGGCCTAGAACGCCTTGAAGATCGCGTTCGAGGTCGAGTTGCTGATCGAGCGTGTTGTTTTCCGATGCGTCGAGCGCCCGCTTGGTGAGAGCCAACGCGCCGGTTGGCTGTTTGGCGAGATGAGATGCAAGGCGATGTGCCTCGGCCATCAGGTTCGCGTCGTCGATTACCTTCCAGATCATGCCCCAGGCTTCGGCCTGTTCGGCGCTGACAGGCTCGGCTAACATGGACAAAGCGCGTGCGCGCGCACTGCCGGCGAGACGCGGCAAGAACCACGTGCCGCCGCAATCCGGCACCAGCGCGATTTTTGCGAAGGCCTGAATGAACTTGGCGGAGCGGGCAGCCAAAACGATATCGCAGGCAAAAGCGATGTTGGCGCCGCCGCCCGCCGCCACGCCATTGACGGCGCAGACGATGGGGAGCGGCAGTTTTCGCAGCCTGCGGATCAGCGGATTGTAATTCTGGTCAAGCGTGATGGTCAGATCGGGCTTTTGACCGGGGACGAAAGCAACTGCGGACAAATCCTGTCCGGCGCAAAATCCACGTCCGGAGCCGGTGAGGATCAATGCGCGGCATGCTTTGTCGGCTTCCGCGTCGCTCAACGCTGCGCCAAGTGCCGCATGTACACTTGCATCGAAAGCGTTGAGGCTGTCGGGCCTGTTGAGTGTGATGACCCGGTATCCGTCACGGATTTCGGTCAAGACAACGTCTTTGTTCACAGCGTCCTCCCGTTGGCTTTTCTGGTCAGCCATTACGGGCAGATTACTATTGACCAACCGTTCGGTCAATTATATTGATGACAGGGAGCGACAATAGTTGCACTTGAAACTATTGTCGCTCTATGGTTGGAAACATGCCGGGCAAGCTCTCAAAAAACGAGCGCCCATTACCAGGGAGGGAACTGTGAAACCAACATCAGCACTGAAGTTTCTGTTGGCCGCCGGCGTTGCCGGTTTGACGTTCAGCGGCTCTGCGCTCGCGCAGCAGACCATAAAAATTGGTTCCGTCCTCTCGGTCACGGGTCCGGCGTCGTTTCTCGGCGAGCCCGAAGACAAGACGTTGAAGATGTACGTCGACAAGATCAACGCGGCCGGCGGCGTCAACGGCAAAAAAATCGAACTCGTCATTTACGATGACGGCGGCGATGCCAACAAGGCGCGCACCTTTGCAACCCGTCTGATCGAGGACGACAAGGTCGTCGCGATGGCCGGCGGTTCGACAACCGGCACGACCATGGCGATGATTCCGGTCTTCGAGGAAGCCAAGGTTCCGTTTATCTCGTTTGGCGGCGCGGTCGAAATCATCGATCCAGTCCGCAAATACGTCTTCAAGACGCCGCATACCGACAAGATGGCGTGCGAAAAGATTTTCGAGAACCTGAAGCAGCGCAAGCTCACCAACATTGCGATGATCTCGGGCACCGACGGTTTCGGCGCGTCGATGAAGGCTCAGTGCACCAAGGTTGCACCAAACTACGGTATCAAGATCGTCACCGAGGAAAGCTACGGTCCGCGCGACAGCGACATGACCGGTCAGCTGACCAAGATCAAGAACACCGCCGGCGTTCAAGCGATTGTCAATCCGGGCTTCGGGCAGGGACCTGCGATCGTTACCCGCAACTATGCCCAGCTTGGCATGACCGCGACGCCGCTTTATCAGAGCCACGGCGTGGCCTCGAAGAGCTTCATCGATCTGGCTGGCGCGGCTGCCGAAGGTGTACGTCTTCCGGCTGCGGCACTTTTGGTTGGCGACAAGCTGCCGGACAGCGATCCGCAGAAGAAGGTCGTCGTCGACTACAAGAAGACCTACGAAGACACCGCGAAAAGCCCGGTGTCGACGTTCGGTGGTCACGCCTATGACGGCTTGATGATCCTGGTCGATGCCATGAAGCGCGCCAATTCGACCGACCCTCAAAAGGTTCGCGACGAAATCGAAAAGACCAAGGGCTTCGTCGGCACCGGCGGCATTGTGAACATGTCGCCGACCGATCACTTAGGCCTCGATCTCTCTGCTTTCCGCATGCTGGAAATCAAGGGCGGCGACTGGACGCTGATCAAGCCAGGCGCATAAGCGCGGCGGCAAGACAGCTACCGAGACTTTTACAATGAATGCTTCCGGACAGTTCGTGTCGATCTGTCCGGAAGCATAATCTCAGCCTTTTTCGATCACATCGCCGGGGACGGCAGCCATGGGCTGCCCTGATGTTCGTGGAGCCGGAATGCCGGAGTTTGTCCAATTTCTTGTTTCCGGACTGACCGTGGGCGCGGTGTACGCTCTGGTCGCTCTTGGCTTTACGCTGGTCTACAACGCCTCAGACGTCGTCAACTTCGCGCAAGGTGAATTCGTAATGCTTGGCGGCATGGTGACGGTCTTCGCCACCGCTGCGGGTGTTCCCCTTCCGCTCGCCGCCGTGCTCGCGGTTTGCGTGGCGATTGTTGTCGGGCTTCTGTTGTACTGGCTCGCCATTGAGCCTGCGCGGGACGCGTCGCCGGTCACGCTGATTATCATTACGATTGGCGCATCGATCCTGCTGCGTGGCGCGGCGCAGATCCTGTTCGACAAGCAATTCCACAAGCTCCCAAGCATTTCGGGCGATACGCCGGTCAATCTGCTCGGGGCCGCGATCCAGCCGCAGAGCTTCTGGGTGCTCGGCGGCACGGCCGTGATCGTGATCCTGCTTTATGTGTTTCTGGAACGCACCGTGCTTGGAAAAGCGGTTCTGGCGACGGCTGCAAACCGTCTCGCGGCGCGGCTGGTTGGAATCAACACGGCGACCGTGATGGCGCTGGCATTCGGCGGATCGGCCGCCATCGGTGCGGTTGCGGGAATCCTGATCACGCCGATCACGCTGACAAGCTACGATGTCGGCACGATGCTCGCGCTGAAAGGATTCGCGGCGGCGATGCTGGGCGGCATGGGCAATCCGCTGGGTGCTGTTGCCGGTGGACTGCTGCTTGGCCTGCTTGAGGCCTTCGGCGTCGGCTATATCAGTTCGACCTACAAGGACGCCTTCGCCTTCATCGTCATTCTTCTGGTCCTGTTTGCCATGCCGCAGGGTCTGTTTGGCCGGCGCACCGTGGAAAGGGTCTGAGCGGTGCTGCAAAAGATCGGCCATCGCTACCTGGTCCTGATTGCGCTTGCGGTGATCGTCGCGGCATTGCCGCTGATATTTCCGTCAAGCTATTACTTCCGCGTGGCCTCGCTGGTGTGGGTGTCCGCATTTGCGGCCATCGGCCTCAACATCCTGATGGGAAGTGCGGGGCAGGTCAGTCTCGGACACGCCGGGTTTTTCGGAATTGGCGCTTATGCCGTGGCCATCGGGCCTGCGCATTTCGGTCTGCCGACATGGGCCGCGTTGGTTATCGGCTGCGCGATTTCGTCGGTTCTGGCCTATCTCGTCGGCCGTCCGATCCTGAAGTTGAAGGGACATTATCTAGCCATCGCGACGCTCGGGCTCGGTGTGCTGGTGGCGCTGGTCATCACCACAGAAAGCCGCTGGACCGGCGGCCCGGATGGAATGCCGGTCGCGAAACTCACGCTGCTCGGCTGGCGCGTCAGCGGATCGGATACCTGGTACTGGATTTCAGGTGGACTTTTGCTGCTGGGGACATGGATCGCGCTCAACCTGAACGACACGCCGACCGGACGCGCCTTCCGCGCGCTGCACGACAGCGAAGTCGCGGCACGCGTCGCGGGGATCGATGTCGCGCGCTTCAAGTTGCAGGCGTTCGTGATCGCCGCCGCTTACGCATCTATCGCAGGATCGACGCTGGCAATGATGAACGGGTTCATCAATCCCGATCAGGCAGGATTCCTGCATTCGGTCGAGATGGTGACGATGGTTGTGCTTGGAGGCCTCGGCTCTGTTGTCGGGAGCATTGTGGGCGCGGCGGTGCTGATTACGCTGCCGCAGCTTCTGACCGTGTTTCAGGAATACGAGCATTTGCTGCTTGGGTTCATCATTATCGTGTCGATGATTTTTATGCGTGACGGCATCGTGCCGACGCTGTCGCGGTTGCTGGCGAGGAGGGCGCAGACATGACGATCCTCGCAGCCAGCGACATCGGAATCTCGTTCGGCGGCATCAAGGCCATCGACGGCGTCAGCTTCAATGTCCGCCCGGGCCGAATTCTCTCGATCATCGGACCGAACGGCGCGGGCAAGACCACGCTCTTCAACATCGTCTCCGGCGTATACGAATGCGATCAGGGACGGGTCGAGCTATCCGGCGAGAACGTCACGGGGCTGACGCCGGATAAACTCGCCGCGCGCGGTCTGTCGCGTACCTTCCAGAACCTCCAGATTTTCCAGCGCATGACCGCGGCGGAAAACGTCATGGTCGGCCGTCATCTGCGCGAGCGCTGCAATCTTCTCGCGGATATGTTCCGATTACCGTCGGTCACGCGCCAGAACAGCGAGACGCGCGGTGCCGCGCTGGCGTTGCTCGACGATGTTGGATTGCGCGGCAGTGCAGACGTCGTAGCAGGCTCGCTGTCGTATGGCGCGTGCAAGCGTCTTGAGATTGCCCGTGCCCTTGCCGCCGAACCGCGTGTGCTATTGCTCGACGAACCGGCTGCCGGATGCAATGCGGTAGAAACCGAGGAGATCGACGAACTCATTCGGCGCGTTGCCGCCAAAGGCATCGCTGTCGTTCTGGTCGAACATGACATGAAACTCGTCATGAAGATTTCCGACCACATTCTCGTCTTGAACCGCGGCAAACCAATCGCTGAAGGTCTGCCGCGCGAGGTGCGTGACAATCCAGCCGTGCTTGAAGCTTATCTCGGCAAACATGGTGCGAGGGAGGCTGCGCGTGCTTGAAGTCGCCAACCTCCGCAGCGCCTATGGCCGCATCGAAGTTCTGCACGGGGTGAATCTCACCGTGCGCTCGGGCGAGGTCGTAGCCCTGATCGGATCGAATGGCGCCGGAAAAACCACGCTGCTCCGCGCGCTGTCGGGTGTGCAGCCGATCACGTCCGGAGAAATAAGTTTTCTCGGCGAGCGCATCGAGCGGCTCAAGCCGCATCGGCGGGTCGAGCGCGGCATGACGCAATCGCCCGAGGGCCGTCAGGTTTTCGGTCCGCTGAGCGTGGAAGATAATCTTCGTCTCGGGGCTTACATGCGCCGCGACAACGAAATTGAGAGCGACCGCGACCGCGTGTACGGAATGTTTCCCGTGCTCGCCGAAAAGCGTCGCCAACTCTCCGGAGGATTGTCAGGCGGCCAGCAACAGATGCTGGCGATTGGCCGGGCCTTGATGGGCAAGCCGAAGCTGTTGCTGCTGGACGAGCCTTCGTTAGGCCTTTCACCGACGCTGGTCGATCAGA
>Ga0315336_1003834_pt1 | contig 19186 bp, 20 predicted proteins | sample ASW5metaG_FD_204512 | JGI IMG/M metagenome (GOLD analysis project Ga0315336, IMG submission 204512) | Ammonia-oxidizing marine archaeal communities from Monterey Bay, California, United States - ASW #5 | ecosystem: Environmental > Aquatic > Marine > Intertidal zone | place: USA: California... | reverse complement strand
ACCCGGAGGAAGAAAATCCGCATAGCGCTCGCTATTATTCTCTCAATCGTGATCATCGCAGCCGCGACGTGGTTTGTCATGTCTAATCGGGCAAAGCCTGAAAGGTTCGGCGACCTTCGGTCAGATACGTCATCTGCAGCTTCAGCAGAAGCCGCAGCATTGAAATTTGCGAACTCTTAGTTGTGAATCCCCATTTTTGTCCGGCCAGTTAAACACAGTACTACAGAACTATAGTTGCCGGCCATGTCATTGTCATCCGTTGGAGATGATATAGGGACGTACATAGTGTCATTTGTCTGGAACGAGTCTGGATCATACTTTGTGTCAAACCAGATGCGCGATTGGATAGAGGCCGCAGTTTGGAATTTAAAGATGGAAGATGGATTTTACGGGTTTATTATACATGCTGCACTTCGACAGTCTCTGATCGCGGGAATACATCTCTCGCGATACTATGAACCGATTGTGGAAAAATATGGAGCATACGCGTTTGAACCTGAAATTGAGCAGCCTGCCCTTCTCATATACATGCCTATAGAACCTATGTCTCGTTCATCGGGCTACCATGGCGTGTTGTCAACACTGAACGATATTCATGATAGTATTGCGTTTGGATCGGCAGTTCGCATCAAAGAAGGATTATTATCCTCAGATATTCTTGATACTCAGGGCCTTGTTCGCTGGTCTGAGGAAGCACCGTCGGATTCGTTGATGAAGGGAAGTGATTTTCTCAAACAACAGCCACAATCATTTATTGACTATGTTAGAAAGGACTATGCTAGAAAGGAATATGGAACACATATTGACGGAGACCGATTTGCCACTCCGCCTGTAATCGTGGACGATATTGTGTCGCTAGATGCAGCATTGGAGCACGCAGAAACTGCAGACGCTTTCAGACGGATGGATGATGATACATATGTGCATTTCATGCAAGATGACGGAGACAAGTATTTAAAGGCTGCACAAATAGAAGAAGCTCGAATTAACTCGCTTCGATCACCTGGTGTGACTCATATCGACCCTTACAATACAGTGGCGGGCGGATCATATTATGACGAGCATTACGAATTTCATATACCCCCCAGGCTTCATGAAATCCAGAAACTTGAGATGTATACATGGTTACAGGAAGAGCCCGAGGACCCGTATGCGGATTCGTCCAAAGAGGTCACGCATGCGGAATCGCCCAAGAAAATTACGAATGAAATGTTAGACGCTATTATATGTGATCTGTTTCAGATTTGAATGGCCACCTGGATGATGTATATCAACTAGCTGAACACTAGTCGCTATGTGGGCCCAGTCAGGACTTTCAGAAGAACTGGAAGAGCTGCTTGGGAAGAGAGAACAGCTTGATCGCGCAGTCGAGAAAAACAACAACGCAATCCGCAAGCTACTGACTGCTAAGCAACGGTTGAGCGACATCACCAAAACGTTGCTAGACAGTCTAGACTTGAAGTTCTGCACGGTCGCCGGTGGACATGTCGCAAAGCTCTTAAAGATCACAGATGAAAGCAAGACGGCCGAAATTGCGTGTACCAATGGCAGTGTTGTGTTCAATCTTAGCAGGGTTGATATTGATATTCGTCTTATGTCCGACCATCCAGTATGCGACGACAACATTGACGAAGTTGAGTGGGTTCCACGAGATCTGGATGAAGATGAAGAACACATTGCCGAGATGAGACTTACCTTGCTTAATACGTCGGATGAGCTCTCCCGAGCAGCGCTTGGTCGCTATCGAACGCGCACTGAGCTTAACTATACAGGGGATCATCATGGGCTGTACGCAACATGCACTGCAACGGTTCCATTCTGGATTCTGAAGGCGGACACTGTCAATCTATACGATCACAAAGTCCTCATTCCTCATCCCAAGGTCCCGTAATAGGGTAACAAGTTCCGGATGAACAATTACCCACACGATTCCTAGCGACCTTGGACTAGTTGCCTTTTTTATATCTTTAACGGTAAGTCCCAGTGCAAGTAGCGATTTTACAATACCCACATTGCCTTTTTCACATGCGAATTGTAGTGCAAGGCATTTATTCGCCCTTACATCATCTGCAGTGATGCCGGTTGCTAGAAGATGCTGCACAACCTCCGCATACCCATTTGCACATGCTAAACGCAATGCAGCACACGTCTGTACATTTTCGCGAGTTAAACCAAGCCCAAGAAGGAGTTGAACAATACGAGTATGCCCATACATTGCTGCACTGCATAAAGATCTGCAGTTTTCGAAACGTGCATCGTGCAAGCCAGCTGCACCGGTCGAAATAAGAACTTCTAGCTGCTGTATGCCGCCGATAATACATAGGCTATAAAATAAGGACTGAATTGCTCCAGGAGGCATTGATGCAATCACTGCATTAGATAGCTGAACTAACGCATCGCTAAACTCGTGCCGGTCTGTGAGAAGGCATGTTCGTTCATCGGTTGGGAGCAAGCCGAAGACGATTGTAATAATGTCTGGGGGAAGCCGAAGCATTGACTATACACATGCAAGAAAAAAATACCATTGACATCATCACTGAAATAGGCACCGATTAATGAAATTATTTTCTGTCCCCGCGGGCCCAGGCATGGATTTATTTTCTGGTGTTGTAGGCCTCGCAAAAGCTTCAAACCCAGCACCTTTTAGGACTTGAACTTGCTCATACCAAACCATGCTAACAGCTCGTGATAAGGCATCCGGGTCGGCATTATAAATATCTTCTATCGTTATTCCGGATTCAAGAAGTACAGAAATGCCTTCAGGGTTTTTCCACCCGGTTATGTTTTTAATAATCCTGCCATTGTCGGCCTTAAGATCATCTACTGTTAATCCTGTATTAATCAGGCATTTGATTACCTGAGGGTGTCTTGTTCGCCGAAGACATAATACGCCACTTTTTAACACATGTTGTACAGTTAAACGGGTTAATAGCAGCCGAACAACATCAACTTGCCCGAGAGTGCACGCTGCGTTTAAGGCACCATGACCAACAATCTCTCTGGCAGTAATACCAAGCTCCAGCAGCCACAAGACAATCTGACCTTTACCGGCTTCACATGCGGTACGAAGCAGAAGATTCTTGTTATATCTCAGGTCGCTCAGTGTTATTCCCATATGAAGTACTTTTCGGACAATCCACACATTACAACTTCGCGCGATTGAGTCCAACAGTTCTACTGACTCTTGAATATCGTTTATCTTTAATCCTTGCTGAATAAAGTAGTTAAAGATATGGGTGCGTTCCCTGTTTATTGCAGAACATAGCGCGACATCGTTTTTGCCACGTAAATCGCGCACGGTAAGCCCTATAGACACTAACTCTTGAAGAATGGGAAGGTTTCCGTCTTTACACGCGGTTAATAGAATGCCCGGTGCAGATCTCACCTCTTCTGTGGTAATTCTTGCAACACGCATGAATTTACGTGCACGCTCTGGCTTATCAGATGCACAAAGCTGATTTAAGCGAATAATAAGACCCTCTCGATGCCGGAATAAGAGAATTGCTTTGGCGATAAATTCGGACTCTTCATTGTCGCCCAGACATTCATTAAGTAAACGATGTCGATCTGTCGTAGGAACAAGCTTGAATACTATACCCAGCACCTGTACAGGTAATACGTCCATTGGACGGTATTTATCGGTAAATCGCACTTCTAATATGTAGGTGGCAAATTTGATCCACCATCTTTAGTTTATACACTCTGCGATAATGACCGCTTTAATATGCAATAACATGGGAAAGAAATCCCCCAAACATGCACCAAAACGTCTTAAACGCACCCCAAAACGCGAATCAAAAGCCCCGGTGAAAGTCGCGCCACCGGAAGTTGCTTTGCCGGAGCCCGCTTCTGAGCCCGCTTCTGAGCCCGCTTCTGAGCCCGCTTCTGAGCCCGCTTCTGAGCCCGCTTCTGAGCCCGCTTCTGAGCCCGCTTCTGAGCCCGCTTCTAAGCCGATACTTTATCCACTTGAACGAAGCTGGACCGTGTGGGCAGGAACGCCTCCACCGAAAAAGTCGGGCAAGGGTTCTCGTTCAGAACCATCGCCACCAAAAATCATCATCAAGTTCGCTACAATCGAAAACATGTGGCGATGCCTAAACAACATTCCAGGGCCTACTACACTTGCAGTGGGGGCAAATATTTATATCTTCATGGACGGGATCGAACCTTCTTGGGAAGACCCCGTCAACAGAGCTGGTGGGCGATGGACGTTCTCAACTAAGGGAAAATGTGCTGACGAATGCTGGGAAACTCTGTGCCTGAGTCTATTTGGGGAAACTCTTGAGGACGGAGAAGTTGTAACGGGAATAGTACTATCTCGACGCAAAATGTACACCCGCATCTCTATCTGGACCGTCGATCGTGACGACGACTTTCCTAACTTTCGTGTCGGAGAGTTTGTGAAGAAAACGCTTCAAATACCCGAGATTGTATATCAAGATCATGGCGCATCGTTCGGGAAGCACCGCCACAGTCTGTAATCATGCAGGAGCTGCTGCACTTTTTTTAACCATTATGAAGTCTGTTTGGACCCTTTCCCGCGGGACGTGAATCTGGCACAGCGCGAAATCGCTGTGGCTGCACCGGTGATGGTTGCACAATTTGCAGCGGCTGCGCGGCTTGTACCGGTGGCAATAGCTGTACCACAGTTCGTGGTTGTATTAATAGCGGCGGCTGCGACAGTGGCGGTGTTATCCGCGGCGGCTGCGACAGTGGTGGCGTTATCCGTGGCGTAATCGGTGGCGGCGTTATTCGCGGCGTAATCGGTGGCTGCGTAATCGACATCTCCTCCAGGGTTGAACAGACAAGAACACCAAGAACATCATCGGCAGTAAGCGCAATTCGTGGTTTCTGAATAAAACCACCAAAACCGTCCGACCATAAATGGCTGTTCATGATATCGCTGTCAGTACTATGTTCAAGACCAAGCACATGACCGAATTCATGCAACGCAGTATTGTACAGCGTGTTGCCCCAAAGGGCGTGAGTTAATTCTACTTCAGCATGCTGAAATAGCCATCTCCCTGGAAGAGTATACGAAGCTTTAACAAATGCACCTCCACTAAGGATTTCTGCTTTGCGAATAATGCTCATCAGACTCCCTGTCGTTGGAATTGACCATAAGACCAACACAGTTTCGCCAATTGCAGTATTCCAAGCAGTTGCAGCTTCTTTGATAATACGAACTTCGTCTGCACTGAAAGTTCCTTTCATTGCAATGTGAATGGGTGCTAATCGATAGTATCCGGGCATCACCTCATAACCGCGCGCAATCAGGAGCAACGCCCCTATAAGTAGAGTGCGCAGCATCTGCTATTAACAATGATGCGCCATTTTAATAGAACATAGCGGACTATCCAAAAACACGCAATACCTCGCTTACAACCATTAATTCTGGACGTGAAGGCGTTGTTATATATTCCGCATTCTGTATTTTCCATCCTGTACATACCGCCATGGCGAATTTCTTTAAGACAGCAACGGGCGCATATGACACCCTCAAGATGGCTGCAGGACTCGCGGTATTACTCTTGATTATTTACGTGGTCTGGAAAACGCGAAAGTTCCTGAACAGCCCGGCAGGTAAACCGTTGAAAGACCTACTGGGGGCCGCCGGCGCTGCATTGGTGGCACTTGGCAATCTTGGAAAAGGACTATCGCCTTTAACGTTGGGAATACTACTAGTGTTTGGGCCAGCCGTGCTCAAGCTATCCGCGAAAGCTATTCGCCGGTTTGCGCGCCGCCTTTCAAAGGCCAATGAGAAGCTTGAAACTGTCAAGGAAGGCGCAGCGCGGGATGCAATGGCGGAAACTGTGACTCACGAAATTAACGTGAACATTCGGGTTGAAGAGGCTGCAGCGCGAGGCAACGATCCAGGTGCCATAGAAGCACAGGCTGCTGCACAAGACGCTGCTGCGGCAAGCGCCAAGGAGTTCGCTGCACAAGGATTTGCAGAAGAAGTCGCATCTGGAAAAGAGATTGCAGAAGAAGCTGCTCGTGAAGAACCCATAGAAGAAGCACATGGCCTTATCGAAGGGTAATTATAAGAACTAGCGCCTAATAGCTGTACTTATACACGCGACGTGAGTTTTCCTCACTTCGGAACACATTTTCCGGTAGCACAAGCTCCGCCGACGTAGCCTGAGACTTTCCATTCACCAGTATCGAACTTCATCTCCTTTTTGCCCGTCATTGCCTGCAAAATCTTTGGATACTTGATTGTCGTATATTCCTTGCCCAGGCCAACAAGGCATGAAGAAGATTTGACACACTTTTTCCCCGCTGAGCATGGTCGAGTATTGTCGCAAAGCACAGGGCATGTTCCCTTCTGAATGCAGCTGGGTTGTGCTTTCGTGAAAGACCTGAACCCATGTTTGTCAAAGTACATTTCTGGCGGCGCTTCGGCAACAAACCCCTGATTGTGGGCCTGATCCCAGAATGCTTTCTGAGAGTTGAGGTTTGGAAGCTTGTAGTGGTGAGACCACTTTGACTCGCACTTGGCTTCTTGTTTGGCAGTATCTTCCGCGGCCTCATCGTCGCCGATCATGATACATTGGTGCTTTCCAATTTCGTACTTCCATTTGCTGAGCACGTCACTGTGTGGCATGGGAATATTGTGTTCTCCGAAGTAGCACACATTGCCCGGACCCCCTTGAGGCTTCCAGTTATAATCCCCCCCACAGACACGATCCGGGTAGTTCAGGTGCGCACTATCATAAAACCATCGGTCTGATGGGCATCGTTCTGTCCATCCTTCTGGTTTACACACGCCATGTGCAGGATGAGGGGTACTGCCGCCACCTCCGCTCGGCGTAGGCTTTTTGGCGTAGTACATAACAAGCACAATCACGAGGACTAACGCCCCGATAATTAGTACGGCAGGATGCATGATAGCAACTGTCTGACCACGCAAGTATAACTATGTGCCGAAAATTAGTTGTCGCGGTCAATCTTATTGTCGCGGTCAATCTTGTTGTCGCCAAAGTGCAGCTGCTGCGGCCAAGCTTAGTTGTCGCCAAAGTGCAGCTGCTGCGGCCAAGCTTAGTTGCCCACACATTGTTTCTTGCTAACCAGTGACAACACTGATCCGGCGACAAACCCGCCAATAGCACCAAACGGGGGCGCGACCGGGGCCCCCAGCATTGCTCCGGCAGCCCCACCGGAAATGGCTGCGCTGGAAAGATTCGCGACGCTACACGACTGATCGGCTTCATTTCCATGACTCGGAGGCGGCGCGGTCACAGTTGCGAACATGTAGTCCCATTCAGAAAGCACGCTGGTGGCTGCTTCAGTGAATCGTTGCCGGACATATTCCTCAAACCCGTATAACCATAGCACCAGAAGACTGTAACTATTGCCAAAGACCGCAGTAGGGGGTCGGCCCTTCACGATGTTATAGTAAGATTGAACGAGATGACTGTTCCAAGGAATCTTGCACCGGTTGAACAGCAGATTCGACGTTGACACCCATGTTTTTGGGGTGGCGATAAATCGTTCAAGTGCGTCAGTTGCGGCTTTTCCCGCACCCGGGGCAGGCCCAACAAACATTAGCGACGAGGGGATCTTTTGTACACGAATCAAGCGCAGAAGGAAATCCGCGGCTTGTTGTGTGATAGGTTGAGACATCACGATTTGAGACCACCAGGGGCGCTCATAGCCGAGAACAACGCGGGAAGGGCCAATGTTGATGGGGATGTTGGGAAATCGAAGAACAATCTCGCTGTAATGGTCGTAGATGTCCTGGTAGCGCATACGCAGGTTGGCGTACTGCACAACAACATAAAGAATGATGAGCAACAAGACAATCAGCATAGACTCCAAGATCTTAACACTCTTCGAGTGAAGTGCCTTCGTCTGGACTGCATGGGCCTTCTTTTCTTCATCCGGGTAGGGCATTGTTGCAACAATGCGTATAACCAGCAGTTAAAAAAAGGGGTAGCGAAAGTACATTAAGGGCTGGTTGGTTTTTTCAAGAAGCCGAGCGATACAAGACTTTCCAATTTAGTTGTCCAGTCAATACTGGGCTTTTCCGATTTAGGTGTCAAGTCGATACTGAATTTCCTGTTAATAACAGGTTTCAAGTAAATGGGCTCATATCTGACGAACGGAACAGGAGGAAATATGGATGAGCCAGGGCCTCGTGCATAGGCCGAGTCCGGGCGTTGCGGCGGGAATGCAGCGGTAGATACCGACGCTTGTTTCGTTCGTTGCCGCTTTGATGGCCTAGTTGATGCCGCTCCTGTCACGCTATCGACTTCACGTTTTGACATTGCAATGTCTGAGTTATTCTTATTAGTACACACTATCAAATGCCGAAATAGGTGATACGATGCCGCGCGTATTGTATTCAGTGGGTCTTGGGCCGGGCACGGATGTAATTAGTCAAAGTGCCTTTGAGGACAAAATTAAGGCAACACTATCCGACCCGCGCGGATGGCGAAAATATGGATATGAGTTTATTAAGACGGCGTGTCGCCAGCCGGTACTCCATATCCACATGGAAGCTGCAGAGAATGCTGCCCAGCAGTGCGGAATGGAAGGATTCTCATGCTGGCGCGACGAACCGAACGACATTATTATTAACCTTAAGAACTGGATGGGAGGAAGTAAGTCAGAGCTGCCGCTGGAAAGATATCGTACCTACGTAATTTTACACGAGGTCGGACACGCGTTGGGGCTTGACCACCAATCGTGCCCCATAAAAGAATGCACCCGAAGAGGCATGGATACATGTCCCGGGCCGGTGATGATGCAAATGACCCGAGGACCAAAGCATATAGCACCCTGCGTGGAAAATGAGTGGCCTCTTGATCCGGACTGGAAAATAGAAGATCCACGAATTGCGAGGCAATACTTGGCTATGGTCATCATTTGTGTCATCGTGCTTATCTTGCTTGTTTGCGTATCAATGGCAGGCTCATTCGTACAGATGCGCAACGGCGTTATGCGCAGCCAATTTAAGTCAGCTTAGCGAAGTGCTCCAGCGCAGCGGGAAGTCGATGCTTCACATTTTCGTCTTCGGTGCTGAGTGCAAAGTAGAATGAATCCGCCTTAGTGTTGACACGACTTCCATCCGGCCGCTCAAAGAAGTAAGTGTCTCCCTTAAGCCGAAGCTTGGCAACAAAGTGCGGAGAACTTGTGAGAATCTTACAAGCGACACAGTCGCCCCATGCCGGGATAATAAAGAAGACCGTCTGAGGGTGTTTCACAGTCAGATTCTTTATTACATGCTGTGCCGCCTGAGCCATCAAACTCTCCACAAAGGGAGGGTTAACAACCCAATTACCATCTCGAGCAAAGTCAGTGTCAAAGAATCCACCAATCGATCCAAATACCGCGTCTGTGTCTGGAAACACGCTACAGAAAGCGCCGTCCTTCTTTCCGAGCATGCGCGAGTTCATCGGAGATGCAAATGCTTCATTACGGACGTTAAACTCATCGTACAAATAATCTACATGCTCCTGCGGAATACCCCATTGCTGGCCGGTGGAGATAACCACAGAATAGCGAAGCATCACAGCGACTGTATCCTCGCAGCCCGCCATTTCGTTAAGAGTGTCTAACCGTTTGGTCTTTTCAACCGCGAAGTGTGAGCCGTATTTGATCTTGGGTTCGCATTCCGGAGTAGCGTTTGTGGGGCGAGGCATCTTACTCAGCCGCTGGGACACCAGTTTGAGCATCCCAGCTACCAGCCGCTTTGCACCACTGTTGTCGCGTGCAATACGTGCGCCAACAAGTTCACATATAAGTTTGACATTAAGGTCATCGTTGATGTCTGTAACCTGGTAAACAGTTGCCCAATCGTGGGAGTTGTCCTGTTTTCGGTTAGCCATCGTCATTAGCCATCGTTCAAGAACGTTATCGATCTCGCGTCGTATTTTACCGTCGCGGCGACTTTGGCCGTCGCGGCGACTTTGGCTGGTAAGAACTTTCTCTCGAAGGTCATTTGTGATGCGAAGCTGTGCAACGTCAGCATCAAGCGGAGTAACACTCTCAACCGCGGGGTAGAAGAGCGTGCGGAGCTGAGGGTATTTTGCGATGAGAATATCCGCGACATTCCACCAGTCTTCGAGATCAGGCCACTCACTCACATCCATGTCCCAGGGGTTGCGACTGAAGTAATGGTACATGCGAATGTCCCGGCTCACCCAGTTTTGTTTCCAAGGAATTGCCTGGTACCGCTGATGAATATTGGTCCATGTAGTTTTCATGAATGAACAGATTGCTACTTCATCAATCATCGAGACTGAGTTAAACTCTTTACCGAATGTAGGCTTGGCCTTGATGTATGCAATAAGGGCATCAAGTGTTTCCTTACTGGGTTCAAGTAGAATGACCGCCCCAGATGCGACAAACCCTCTTTCGTGAAGAGCTTTTGTAATCTGGCTATGGGGCACTTTCGCCCCGTGCGGCAAGTCACAAGTAGCCTCCTTACCCGGTTCACACTTCAGGTACATGTTTGGCACTCCGCGGCCTTTTTTGACAAACGGATACGACCACGGATTCGAGAACGTTCCGGCCGGCGCTTGAAGCTCAAACAGATCGTCGCAGTTGACCATCGCGATGATATCAGCGTCAATAAGAATAACCTTGTCATACTCCACAAGGCTAAGACAGTTCCACTTTGAGAAACCACGAGATCGCCATCCTGAATACATCTCGTCTTGCTTTTTCGACTCTGCTTGACCAACTGCGTGCTCAATGTACGGCACTTCAACGACTTTATCAAAGACAAGTTTGATCATGTCTCGCGCTTTCTTACTAACATCATTTGTCACCATACAGACCAAATCGTGCTTGGTCTTGTACTTGCGAAGAGAAGCCCCAATCGCAAGAACTCCTGGAGTGTAGGCATCTCCAATCATCAGAAGAACAGCCCATGCACATTTTGGAGGATTTTCATCAGGTTCCGGATTACCCCCGCGATACGCTCGGCGAGTAGCCATCGTGGTCATATATTCTAGGGATAGATTGTGTTCAGTTTAAGTGAAAAAATAGGGACTCTGTAGCTGCCAATCTGCGATTTTACATACGAATCCAGTGTCTCCCTTTGGGAACTGCGCCTGTCCATCCACGGCCTTTATTGTACGACGGAGATCTGTAGATGCTGCGCACGTTTCCTATTGCAGCATTTTTGCCGAACCCGGAGATAACGCCCTTTGTTAGCACGTCGTCGCGCACAAAGAATAGATTGACACCATTACTGTCTGCGTAAACTAAGGTGTAGCCCAATTTGCGGCCCAGGCTCCATAGCGCTTGTGCACTTGCGCCCATGTATTGTGATCCACGCTCCCACTCGAACTCAGGATCATACTTGATAGTTCGTGCATCTGGGGGTCTAAACCGAGCGTTATACTCAATCACTACAACACGAGGACGATAAGCCGGCCCTGGATTCTCTGGAAGATGTGGCGACTCTCCACATAGCGCTTCCCAAACATAGTAATCATTACCGTCAATATCAATACTGACCAGGTCTAGCTCTTCAGGAGTGTCGTACTTTGCAAACAGTTCTCGAATGTTTGTTGCAGTAATAAATTCCTGGTGCAATCCAATCTCCGGATTGTCAAACCCTCCGTCAAACATTACGCCTTTCCAGTCTTTCTCACGAAGAAGTCTAGTATTGCACTCGCTTCCATCTTCAACACCAAATTCCACATAATGGCGGTCGGTAGCGCCAATAATACTGAAGATCTCGGCAATAATACCATCTTCGCCATTTTGCGAATAGGTCTGGGACTCAGAATGCCACAGTTTGTTACGAAGTGCATTTTGGCGGCGCCACTTGGCTTTCTTTTTCCAAACTGGCCGTTGAAACTTATGAAGCCGATATCCCTTTGTCACTTCGGATGTGAACGCGTTAATGGACTTAACAGAACGGAATTGCCAGATCGGGTTGGGGGTTACAAGATCAAGTCTCGATGGGTGTACAATAAGATAGTTACCGAACTCGATCTCATATAGATCCCGATAGCCGATCTGGTAGCAGTAGGTGATAATGTTGAAATTTGCAACCTCGTCTGTCAACCCCATTGAGATTTTCATCTCGGGGGTGACTACATTTTCATTGAATTCGAACGAGATTGTCGGCTTATTTCGCTCAATCATCTTGCGAGCGCCATAGAATGCCAACGGTTCGGCCCCTTCAACATCTACCTTCAATACACTGACCGAACCCCTCCGGACAAGATCGTCTACAGTGAGCATACGAATAGGCTCGCCTCCAGTGCCAAGTTGAACTGCACCGTAGTGCATATCACTTTCGCCTTTATGCTCATCAAGATTGAGTTTACGCGATTGTTCACCCTTCTCAAGCATCTCTGGAGGGGCAAACACTTCACTTGAAAGTGTAACAACTGGCCTAGCCCGGTCACCGACCGCAACAGGCATTGGAATCACATTGAATGCGCGATTGCGCTCAATATTTTCCCGTAGAAGCGCCCATGTCTGTGGGAATGGTTCAAATGCAAGAACTGTAACATTTCCTTTGGCTGCACGGCTCAGAGGAATTGCAACAGTGCCGATGTTTGTTCCAACATCTACAACAATACTTCCAGGCACCACATATGCAGACATCACAGCAGTTTGGTATTTCTCAAACGGAATACCTCTGCGTAGTGCCGCCTGCAACACCAGGTCATCTTTCTGGATAAGAAATGTGTAGTCGTCATCGTAGTTCATGGTAGAGCTAGTGGGTGCCTTTCCTGTAAAGCGACTTTCACCAACATGATGCTCATTTGCGGCCTTTACCCATTTATGAACTTGTTCTACATTTTTTGGGTCCCGCGGCGAGTTCCACAAATCATGCATTGATTGTGCAAATTGAGTAGCATCATTGCGAGCAGCGTTTCGGGCTGCATCCCCAAGAGAGGATGCGCCACTGTCGAGCCCCTGGAGGATCCCGTTCGCAAGATCAGCATCGCTTGCCTTATACGTAGCTGGAGAATACTCGTTGGAGTACCATTTGTTTCGCGACGACTTAAATGGCGGATCAACCTTGAATGTGGAAGTATCGCTTACTGGAACAAGAATCCCAGTATCTTTGGTGATAAGCTCGTTCATAGGAGGTGCGTCTACAGTAACCACAACGGCACCGGCTACTCGCGCATCGTTAATAACATGCCCCCATCCCTCGGTTAGGCTGTTGCAGACGTGAACAGCAGCTAATGCCCGAAATTTTGCGACATCAGCCTCATCAAGTTTTGTGTCGGCGACGAAGACACTCTTTGCCTCCCAGCCATCAACCGCTCGGTCACCAATCTTAAATGATGAGCGGGTAGGTTTTTCAGTTTGTTTCCACTCTGCAAGAGTTTCTTCAGCCCAAATTCCCCAACAGGTCACGAATAATCGTGCCTTCGGCCGCACATGATGAATTCGCTCTGACCATACTCGCAACAATTGCTTTGTACCTTTCAGTGGAGAACTCGAACCTGCAAGGTGTATAGCTAGTTCGGCAACCTTTTTGGTAACAGGGGGCCACTTCTGGGGGTTTTGTCCGAAGTTAGTATAGTTGCTTTCAATGCCCAGAGAGGAAAGAACATCAACTGCAACTCGTGTCTTGCATAGAGCAGTAACACGTGCGGAACGAAGGGCCTGCAAGTCCCAGTCGTACAGAAACTCGTGGTTAACAAGCAGGAATGTAAATGCCGATGGTGGTTCCATCGATGGTTCGCCAACTACATGTTCAATAAAGATTGTCATGAAGCAGAATTCTCGCCGATGTTTGGCATCCGAGTTATACTTCTTGGAATCAATCATACGCACCCCCTTGCACCCTGCTGCGACTAAAGCGTCTTTAACCCATTCTGCGTCCTTTTTCAAGCCGCCTGGCGATTGGAAGTTGTAGACTATCTTTACCGTCTGTGTGGCCATCGTCTCTATACTATGCGGAAAAAGCGATTCAAATGGTGCGGCGTGCGCAAAATTGAACCCGATTCTACCATACATATACTGGCCACTATTTGCTAATATGAACAGCGAAGCTAAGATTGACAATGCCAAAATCGACGAAACAAAAGCAGCTATCCTCAAAAAGATAACAACTCCGGCCGGTGGGCAGATCAACTGCGATTGGGGGCAGTTAACCGAAGGAAAGCAATGCCTTTCCATCTTTCTTGCAAAATTATTCGAAGCTGGACTGAACAACAATGAATGGCACATCATGTTTCGCTGCGGTACCATCGCTCGGGTGGGTGCGAATGATCCAGAATGGCCCGGGTTTAATTCCGGCGTGTACGCCTTTCCCGGGGAAAGAGACGAAACCAAGACAAATGATGACGAAACTGTCAACAGCATCATGGAAGACAACCAAAGAGTCTGGAAGGTGCAAAGTCAGTACGAAGGCGATGTGGGAAAAGCTATTCGGCAAGGGTTCCACCGGCTACTCGCCCCAGGATATCCGTACCCGGGTAATGTTCACTCAGATCGTTCAGTTCAGGAGACTGGGATGAAAAACGAGGAAACCGGGATGCTCAGCATGGTTTACTGGCCGTCACTTGACAAGAATGAAAAAGTTTACAATTACGCGTTCTCGAAGCACGGAATTAACCGTGCATGTGCTGAGGCGGGTATCAACCGCAGACAAGACTACATGTTCCCAGAGGTCGCGATGGTGGTCTCTCCTACTTTGGATATCTGGACTTATGGATCAGATAGCACTTTCGGCAACAATCATGAACTCTAAGGCACAGACGAGGTTACTTTTTTGTGGCGTCGAATTTGAACACAGTAATATGCAAACATCCTGCATGGAAAAACGCCTCCATGTCAACTATGTTTGAAGCACATCCGGACGGCTACCAATGTGATGAAAGTGAGTGCTTCGGCTGTGGCGTTCGTGATTGTCCCTTTGGCGAACCTTTACATTACCATCATGATGGCTGCCCTGTGTGCGTGTTCCAGAGCGAAACCGAAATCGAATGGGCCAAAGCTGAGAAAGCTAAAACCAAGGCTGCGAATGCCAAAAGGGACGAATCCCGTTCCGAATCCAGTTCCGGAGCTACACATTCCCATGCAGGGCCGGACTTCCCGCAGGACTTCTACGAAATGGTATTCAAAAGCATTGACGATACGCTATCTATCTGGGCCAAAGAACCATGGACTGAAGCGTTTCGACCAGGCCCTGACGAGAAGAAGGACAATACTGGTGAACCTTCATGGCACCGCGCATTTGTAGCCGCGTTGTTCACTTTCGGGGGCGACTATTCCGATAAAGAATCGGTTGAACATGCAGAGAGTTATGGGTTTAGCAATCTTGACACCGTACAGCAAATATTAGGGGGTAACACGATAAGTTGTGAAGAGCTCAAGGTGGCAGCAGACGCGCTTTCGGCACACAAAATTGGCCGGTCTTGCCAGTTCTGCCAATGAGAGTGTGAACCCTCATTTTTGAACACTTGCAATGTACAGAATACTGTCTGTTGCTCGCATCTGCAGCCATGGACCTCGTTGAAGATATTCTGGGAGGGCCATTCATTCCGGATGAACGAAAAGGACCTGATCGTAAAGATCGGGTTCGTGGAATGCTGTTTGGAGTTGCTCTCGGCGACGCATTGGGCGGCCCCCACGAGTTCCGATATCAAGTACCGCTTGGCAAGTATCATGGAATTGTAGAACATCCTTTGGAGTACATTCCTAGATACCAACGCAGACTTGTCGGTAATGTGGGCCAAATTACAGATGACACCGAAATGACAATCACACTGGCGGATTCGATTCTACTCAACGACTGTTATGACCGAGAAACTACAACGATGGCCTACATGGCATGGGCTAACAGTGGAATGCGTCTTATGGGGACAAACACGAGATCTCTCTTCGCGAACATTAAAACGTTCAAGGGGTTCGAAAGTCGGCTTCGGGCGAAGCGCGCGGCGCCTCAGGACGAATGGACACAGTCAAATGGGTGCCTTATGAGATGCACTCCACTAGCAGTGCTCCCGGAAGACAAATGGTTTACTGCTGCAGTAATGGATTGCGGAACTACCAATCCTCACCCGGTGTGCGTCGATGGAGTTTTGGCATATCTTACTGCAGCGAGAGCGCTTCTGGCCGGAAAGACGCCCGAGGAAGCAACACAGCTAGCAGCAGATAACGCAACTACCGACAAGATTGCCAATGTCATTTCTATGGGCCGCGATGGTATAGAGTTGGACGTGTCCAGGCGAGCCACCAAGGGATGGATTGTGTTCGCGATATATTGCGCGTTCAAAGCACTCAACGATACTGCTGAAACTTATCAAGATCGAATTGATGCAATCATCCGACTAGGGGGGGATACCGATACAAACGCTGCGATTGCGGGAGGACTTGTCGGTGCTTATCTCGGCGCGGCTAAGATGCGTGAAGAAGACCGCACATGCACAAATCTGGCAGTTGTACTAACTTGTGACCCTGCCGCTGGTGATATGCCCCGGGCCGAAAAATATGGAGCTCAACGGCTTCCAACAATCGCTGATGCACTTGCGGAAATTTAATCAAACTCAAGCTTAACACCCTTGGGCTCCGGCGCGAACAAGAGATCGCCCTTGACAGCATACATAGCCTTTTTATCCTTCCCGCGATGTGCGCCAATATCATCGCTCTGAGATGAAATAAGTTCATGATCGATTGGAGTCTCGAGATCCCAAAGAAATTGATAGCGCCGCGAATCCCCCACCATTTCGGAACTTGGATAGTGAAAGAACACCATACGGTGGCGAGGATAGAACGCAATGTACTCACCGAGTGTGTGTTTCGACCAGCTGCGAATTGACTCGTGGGCAGCAACAACGTCATGACTCATGTTAAGAAGTGCAAGCTTCCAATCTTTGGCATCATGAATTGCTCTATACGATTCCCAATCAAGGCCATAGACAAGGACGCCATAGCGTGAAATAACTGCACTTGCTGCGAATCGAGATGTCGCGGCGAAATACAATGCAGATGCAAGATCGTGGGAGCTGGGAAGTGGACTCCCGCGCGGGTCTGCGGGATGTGTATGGAAGATAAATAGTCCTGGCCGATCGGCATATTTCGCAACAAGATCTCCCGGGACCGACGCGAACGCCGTCTCTGATTCTAACGTACCGGCCTCAACCGGTGATGCTTCACTTCGGGCAAGGTATAGTGTTTTTCCATCAGCGGCGAGATTAACTACGCCGATGTACTCACGATTCTCTTTAAGCTTGGGGTTCATTTCCTTAAGGACTGGATCCCAGTCTAGATCGGGATTGTTCAGCACAGCTGCTCGCTGTTTGAAATATGCGTCAACTGCCCCCGGGTCTTTGTGCAGTTCTTCCCAGGTATCGTATTCGGTCCATAGCTTTTTTGGCTTAGGTGCCTTCTTTTCGCCTTTTGCGCCACCTTGCTTCGAATGTGTATGGGGTAAATACCCATCCGGCCCAGTGGCTTGTACGCCTACAACCGTATCTAGTGACCGTGCATGGTCATGAAGCGCGATTCCTACTGGATGAAGATGATCCGGATGAGGCTTTTTCTCTTCTGAGGCGCCGCCTTTTGCCTCTGCGCCCCCAGCCGCATACGCGGCACCTCCCAGGATAGTAAATGGTGTGGTGGCACCTCCAGATGCAACAACAAGTGCCAGCAACACTAACACAATAAAGACTATAACAAGTAATAGTCGAACCCTCATGCGCACGCCGTATAAAAGATGCAGGAAAGAAAGCGCACTCAGATCTTGATAATAGGGCCCGGTTCGGCAATTTCACTACCAAGATATCGCTTCACGTCAAAGTGGGGATAAGGGCCTTGTAGACCTTCTTCTAGCGGCTTGTTGCGCGCATGGTTAATCATGAACACAATGATTGCAATAAGCAATGTGACAATCATTGCGTGCCCCATGGCCGCTAAAGGACTGGCGACGCCGCCAAAGAAGTGTCCGAACATGGTTTTGGTTGCATTGTTCCACGCGAGCGCCAACGTAAGCCCGAGGGATTTTGTTGCGAGTGAAGTGAGGTTAACTGCCATCGCGATCTTATACGGGCGCGGAAAAAAATACCTCTACGGGGAAGGCTTAGATGGACAGTGCTTTGGATTTGTCGGTCGTCGGCGGAGGGCGCACGTGAACAACAAACATTTCGATACCGTAAATATGGTAATACATATCTACAGGGCTCGATACATCTTGTTTGGGCAACTTCACGAGTTTCAACTGGATTGTGAAGCGCGAGTCTGCGCTGTTTAGCTGCACCCATTTTTCATCAGGAGATTCTTCATAGCCCTGGCTAAAATCTGTTTCTTTTACGAGCTCAATATCAGTGATGTTGTACTCGGTATTGAGGGCTCTGGTGTCCATGAAATCTAGAGTTACTCTCCCCTTTGTCGGGAATCGTTGTGGAGCAGAATACATTGCTTTGAACATCGTTCGATTCTGTTTTTTGAACGCCCGGGCGTTCTTAGGAATTTCGAGACAGGCCCACTCAGTGGCCACGATATTGTCTTTGTTGTTCTCGTCAAGGGGCTCTCGCGCCGCATCATAAATAATGGCTTTGAACATCGCCTGTTCTGTATTTTGACGCTCGTGTTGCTTCAAAAGGGGGGGAGAATGTTCCCTTAACGGGCATGATTAGGTGCATTAACAAAAAAGAACGCGGCTAGGTGCCTTAATAAAAAAGAACGCGGTTAGGCGCCTTAATAAAAAAGAACGCGGTTAGGCGCTCAACGGAATCAACTGCTGGAAATGGCTACCAGAATTGTAAAGGTATAAAGGGTTCTTGCTGGTTTTTGTGGTGTAGGAGACCGCCGTGCTTGCGACAGCGTTATACACAACAACAGTTTGATCTTTTGCTTGCACAAACGCGCGGATCACTTCGGTATCGGCCATTGTACTCTTCCCGGCGAAGTCGATAGGAGGGGCTTCGGCCTGTTTCGCGAACGCATTCGCGAAGGGCGCCAGTTCTTGTTTCAGGGCCTGCGGGTTCTCAGAAACGCAGTTGTAGAAGCAGGTATTGCAGTCATCACCGGCTTCCCATCCCATGTCCTTGCGCTGGTATACGATGCCTGCGATAAGAACGCTCCCCCCTTGCATAAATGCTGGTACTTCTTGTTGTTTGACAGCGTCGAGCAATTCTTTGGTCGCTGCTTCGTCAGCGACATGCTTTGCGTGTTCCTTTGCAAGTTTGTCAACGAGAAGCAGTGTTTGATCAAGCTGGGGATCGATAACATGTTGTGCGTTTTCCTTTTTAAG
>Ga0315336_1003833_pt1 | contig 19187 bp, 12 predicted proteins | sample ASW5metaG_FD_204512 | JGI IMG/M metagenome (GOLD analysis project Ga0315336, IMG submission 204512) | Ammonia-oxidizing marine archaeal communities from Monterey Bay, California, United States - ASW #5 | ecosystem: Environmental > Aquatic > Marine > Intertidal zone | place: USA: California... | reverse complement strand
AACCTTCCAGCTTCACAGATCCGTGTTGATCACCTCTCCATCGCCAATCGCGGCCAGCCTTCCCAGCGTAGACTCGTTGATGTCATGCTCAACGGGGATGACGTGACCGTCGAGAAAAACAAAATGACTTACATTCCTGTGCTCACTGCCAAATTTCTCGCGAGACGGATCGTTGGCGCCATCCGCCATGCCGTTCTGTACCGTACCGAATATGGTGTAAGGGCAGTCACCTGCAAAAATTGCCGTGTCGCCCTGGGTGTAATGTGCTTGAGAAGGTTTGGAGCTGTCTACCGGAGGAATGTGCTTTTCACCAATCGCAATCGTCTTCGAAAGTCCGTCTTGTACTTGCCTGGCACTACATTGTGAATAAGTATAAATCGGGCCGGCAGTCGTGCGAAAATCACTATCCATCTTGGCCGCGCTGGAGCTCTCGTCCGCTGTGCGTCGAAGACCAAAAGTCAGGGGACCTCGACCCACATTGGCTGCGTAGTCACCTCCTGCGGAAACTCCAGTCACGATCGGGGGGCCATCGTTGTTGTCAAAGTCACGGTCGGCAACCGGACTGCGGCGGCTTGGACAGAAAAGCGGCTCAACCGGAGTGCGCATGGCGACCGTATTCGCCACATTGTCGACCCGCTCGGTTCGATCATGGCTTTTGTATTGATCGTTCTCCTCGATGAACGGTAACAGCCTGAATGCCCATGAAACACCGAACTGGTCCGATCGTTCCCGCCCCATCGGAAAACGCTTGGAAAAGTCATGATAGTTCTGCGTGGCAAGCCCTAACTGTTTCAGGTTGTTGACACACTGGTTGCGCCGAGCTGCCTCGCGGGCTGCCTGCACAGCCGGCAACAAGAGCGCGATGAGAATCCCGATGATCGCAATCACAACCAAAAGTTCTACGAGCGTAAAACCAGTCGAGCGAAAACACCTGGTGAGGCTCTGAGACTGACGACGTTCGATGGGACCACCAGAACAATGATTCATGTTGATAAAACCTGTACTGAGTGAGAGCTACTTAACCGGCCTATCGGCTTAAACGGAACGGTTCGTCGTAGCGGGGGGGGCGGGGAAATTTGTCGGTGGGAACTGGTGAATTCACCAGTGCACATGTGTCTTCTACGGGAATGATGACTCCCCGAATTCAGCCGGTAAGTATAAAGCTAACTCGCTTTAAAGAGAAGACCGGCAAGTATAAAGCTAACTCGCTTTAAAGAGAAGAACAGTTACTCCCGGGTCTTGAGGTAAGCGGAAGAACAATTTTTTGGGCCCACCTGACAGACTACAGACTCGCACTACAAACGAGTCGGAAATCGCGACCTTTGTTTCTAAGTCCACCGTTCCCCTTTGGGTTGAGCTTGGTCCTGATTAAGACCCAAAGTCAATTCTCAACAGGCTGCCAGTTGGTTGCACATGGTCTGACGAAGCGGTGGTACTAACCGGTGCTGTTGGTTGGCGCTAAGACGTGAGCTTTCAGCACGTCTGTCCACGATGCCAAACCGGTAAACAAATATGGATACCGCGGGGTCAAGCGATGCTGCCTGGGGTCGTCAGAGTGAACGACGCTGATGTGAAAAATCCCGTCACCGGCAAGAAAGTTGAACCGGTTTTGAGGCCGTGTGAGAGGGTTAAAACACGACGACAAAACATAACTCACGAGGAGATGCTTTTAAAGCAATCTGGTCTTGTGGTTCTATTCACTCTCAATACCGGGACGGGAACTTTGTTAACCATAAAAAAATACAGTACGGGTTGGTCTATCGTGCTGTGAAGTGAGCTACCTTACATCTCCGCGCCGTTTCTCAAACCAGCCAAAAAATATTTGTTGTTTCAGCCTTGTGGTTTTATTACGGAGTGATGATGGTCAAAGTTGTGCTCACCCTTACTATCGTAGTCGAAAAGCGAGAAGATTGCCCAAGAAAAAACAGGGCCTTGCAGCACATTTTTCGCCAGGCTGCCAGGGGGGCACCGATCAGGCTGGAAGCTGAAAAATGATCAATCCCGGGAATTCCCCCTGTTTTTTTGGGATTTCTGCCCCAACGGTCAAAAACGAGCCACCTTTTAACCGCTTTTCTACCCGGGACGACACCGCTAAGGGCGGTCGGGGGTTCGGTCGCGGCTTTCGTTCGACAGTTTGCGAACCGCCCGCCGACGGACCTGCTCACGAATGTGCACCGTTTCGACGGCCCAACACCATGGGCACTCTTGGGAGTGGTCCCATCGATGGGGGCCCCAGGGCCTGCCGTGAGATGGCTTGTGCCCAAGTTGCTCAAGCCGTTCGTTCAGCAGGTGATGTACGGCGGTGAACGGAACTTTTATATCGAAATAGGGCTGATGTAACGTGAAACGGGCATCATGGAGACGATCGTAGGTCGCTGACCAGCACCGCGGTCGTGTGCTCCCCAACCGTTACTCAGTGCAATCGACCTATCAAGGGTAACGTCACCCGGCGAGCGTTTGTCCGTGCCGGTAGAAGAATCGCTCAGGTCCGATCGGCGTCCAGGCCTAGTCCTTTGCACACCGCCCGCTCGATCGCTGCGGGGCCAAAAAGGCTGATTACTTTGTCGTGCGCGGTTTGACGTTGCACCTCGATCCTTTTCGGCTCGGTGCAAAACGTAACGATCTGCGTCGCGAAATCGTCGTCGGTCTCGGCAATCAAAACGTCGCGCCCGTCTACGAGGCCAAGACCCTCAACGGCACGCGAAGTGGCAACGATCGGAAGTCCCCAGGCCATAGCTTCTAGGATTTTGAGGCGCGTGCCGCCACCTGACAAAAGCGGAACGGCGGTGAGATGCGCCTGACGTATGACGGAAAGAATATCGTCGGGGTTGGCCAGAATTTCCACTCCCGAGACGTTTTCGAGCGAGCGCACGGCAGGCGCCGGAGACCGGCCGGCCAGGATCAGTCTTGGCTCGGGGAACCGCTGCTGCACGAGCGGCAAGATTTTCGTGGCCAGTCGTACGGCTGCATCGATATTCGGACGGTAGCTCAGGTGGCCCACGAAAAGGATTATGGGAGAATCGGCCCCCACCGCGCGAAACGGGGGTAGCTCTTTCGGCGCTTCGAAACGGGGAATTCCGTTTGGTACGACATCCACCGGGATGGGAACGCGGAAGAGCCGGCGGATCCTGTCTTCGTCCTGATCGGAACAGACCCAAATCCGGTCGACCAGTGGGATTGCCTTGCGCTCCAGCCTCAAAATCCGTGCCGCGTCATCAGGAAAAAACTTCGAAAGCAGAACCTGATGCTTTGGCCGGTTACCCATCTGGCCACTTAAATGCGATTCCACATTATGCATGTCCAGGATCAAGAGGCGACTCAGGGGCCGCAAGTGCCTCAGCAGCGGAAAGAGGGGCAAACCCTCAACGACCACCACATCAGGCTGGAAGTCACGGACCAACGCGACGAGTCGTTTTAAGGCGGACCGCGGGATGCGGATATCAACACTCGTGCGACGCCTCCCCAGAGAACGGCCACGGGGTTCGCCCTGTTCTGTAAGCCCCGTGATATCGAACTTCCTGTCAAACACACCCCCAACTTCAAGAACCGGACGGACCGAAGCAAGCATTACCGGTCCTGCTTGCGAAGCAGCAACCGCATTCTGCCAGTTGCGGAGTTCAGCACCTGATACGGGTGGCGCAGGCGAGTCGGGGGCCAGCACAAGGGTCCGTAATTGCCCTTCGTCCGAAACCCGCGCGCGACACAACGTGGAACGCCTGTTTTGGAGAGACCGCTGTCGCAGACCAGTGGCCAATTCATCTCTGTGCAACGGCGATTCCTGGAGATTGTTAACTTCCATGATTCAATAGGCCGGGATTCTAACGCCTTGCCCTTGACGGCTGCAACGCCGCCTGGTCCCCGGTGCCAGCAGTTGTTCGTCGAAACGGTTTCTAACCAGTAATAAAGGGCAACCAGGAAATCCCTCACCGCGACCGGTTCGCTTGCGGTGGCGCCGGATGCCCCGTGCATCAACCCGCGTGGTACGCCGCGGTCGGCTAGAACCATCGAGTGCGACCTGCCCCAATGCCACAAAATCCCACTTTTTTGCGCCGAGGTTCATTTCCTCTTAGACTAACTCGTGGCGGTCTATCCTGGATCACTCACGAACGCTAATCCCAGCGGTTGTGTGCGATATTTTGGGTTATAATAGGTGTCGTTCATTAATACGAAACAGATTCCACAAACTCCGCCGGTTGTGGATAATACCGGTTTAGTGAAACCATCCACAACTCGGCTGGCTTTATTTGTGTTACAGCCTCCCGATGCGTGTTGGAGAGGGGCTGATTCAAACCAGTAGCATCCAATGTTGGCAATCAACGTCAAAAAAACCGGAGTTACCCGGCAGGTTTTTCTAACGCTTGCCTGTTCTGCGACCGCGTCGTTGCTGTCAGCCGCTGAACAAACAACGGTCGATTACAACCTGGATGTCCGCACGCTTCTTTCGAACAACTGCTTCCAGTGTCACGGACCCGATGAGAACCAGCGCAAGGCGAACCTGCGTTTAGACCGCTCAGCGGCAACACCGGCAAAAGGTGATTCAGGCCTGCTTGCCATCACACCGGGTGAGCCTGAGAAAAGCGAGTTAATTCGCCGCATTACCAATCCCGATCCCGATGATCGCATGCCGCCACCAGAAAGCGGCAAACGTCTCACCGAGCAAGAGATCCAGTTGCTTACCGACTGGGTGCGAGGGGGTGCGAAACTTGGCAAACATTGGTCGTATGAAAAGCCCGTTCGTCCAGAGACTCCACCGGTTCGCGACACGTCGTGGCCCAAAAACGAAATCGACTATTTTGTGTTGGCACCTTTGGAACAGGCCAACCTCGCTCCCTCCAGGGAGACGGATCGGTACGCACTGATCCGCCGGTTGTCGCTGGACCTGACCGGCCTGCCACCCACGTGGGAGGAAGTCGAGCAATTTGTGGAAGATGCCGATTCCGGTGCGGTCGAGCGGCTGGTCGATCGACTTATGGAAAAACAGTCATTTGGAGAGCATTGGGCTCGCAAGTGGCTCGACCTGGCCCGCTACGCCGATTCAGCCGGGTACTCCGACGATCCTTTGCGCACCATATGGGCCTATCGCGATTGGGTTATTCGCGCCATCAATGCCAACCAGTTGTTCGATCAATTCACCATCGAACAACTCGCTGGTGACCTCCTACCGGACCCGACAAACGACCAGTTGATTGCCACGGCCTTTCACCGTAATACACTCACCAACAGTGAAGGAGGCACCGACGACGAGGAGTTTCGCAATGTGGCAGTAGTGGATCGTGTCAACACCACCATGGCCATCTGGATGGGAACGACGATGGGGTGTGCACAGTGCCACAACCACAAGTTCGATCCCATCTCACAGGAAGAGTACTTTCGGGTATTCGCAATCTTCAACAACACCAAAGATACCGACCAACATGACGAATCTCCCTTGCTCGAGTTGTGGTCGGAAGAGCAGCAGCAGCAAAAGGTGGCATGGCAACATGAAATGGATCAACTCGAGTCAGAGGTCACACCGTTCAAATCGGCGGTACTCGAGCGACAGGCCCAGTGGGAATCACGGTGGAAGACTGATTTTAGCTGGACACCAATCGTACCGGCCAAGGTGACTTCCAGGTCTGGCACGGACATGACGTTATTGGACGATGGTTCAATTCTTGCCGCCCGAAAGGAGAAGACAGACGTTTACACCCTGGAGTTTGTGTTCAGCAAAGATACTTCGTTCACCGCTCTCCAGTTGGAAGCGATTCCGGACGCCAGCTTGCCTGACCAGGGACCTGGGCACGCCAAGGGAAATTTTGTGGTTTCCGGCGTGCGCGTCCGTACAGAAACTCAACTCCCCCTGGCAGCAGCCTTCGCCGACTTTTTCGAGGAGGATTATGACGCCGATAACATTATCCACCACGCCGACGACCCGGATCGAGGGTGGGCGATTGCACCCGAGTTCAGCCAGCGCCATACGCTCTCCATCACGCTGGCGTCGCCGTTGTCAGTTGCAGCAGGCGAAAAGCTCTTGCTGTCGATCGACCAGTTGTCAGAGCGAGATTATCACGTCCTGGGACGATTTCGCATTCGCATTACCAATGACACACAAATCGCCGACTATGCAAACATTCCGTCGTCAACGCGAAACATCTTGAAAACAAAGGTTTCAGAAAGGTCCCCGGAACAGCAAACTGAGTTGGCATACTATTTTCTCAGTGTGTCGCCAGAAACCGAGAAACCGGCCAGGCAATTGATATCGCTCAGGAAGCAACTCGCGGAGATAAAGCCGACCACGACTGTTCCGATTATGCGAGAGTTGACCGGCGACAAGCTCAGGCTGACGCACATCCAACGTCGGGGCAATTTTTTGGATCTCGACCAACAGGTAACCGTGGGGCTTCCCGAGGCGTTTCACGCTCCGCCCGAAAATGAGCCGCTGAATCGACTGGCATTGGCCAGGTGGTTGATCGACAAAAACAACCCGTTGACGGCCCGCGTGATTGCCAACCGATACTGGGATTTGATTTTTGGAGTTGGCCTGGTGCAGACCAGCGAAGAATTTGGTGCTCAAGGAGAATTGCCATCACATCCACAACTGTTGGATTGGTTGGCAACCGAACTCGTCCGTTTGCGTTGGGACACGAAAGCGTTTCTGAAGTTGCTGGTCACCTCAGCGACTTATCGCCAGTCGGCGGCGGTTACGCCCGCGCAATTTGAAATGGATCCCGACAACCGACTCCTGACGCGCGGACCTCGCTTCCGAATTTCGGCAGAGACCATTCGTGATCAGGCACTTTTTATCAGCGGTCTGCTAAGTGACAAGATGTATGGTCCGCCAGTCCACCCGCCGCAACCATCACTCGGTTTGACGGCTGCGTTCGGCACGACCGTAGACTGGGATCCCAGCGAGGGCGAAGATCGGTACCGCCGGGCACTTTATACGACCTGGAGACGGTCCAGCCCGTATCCGTCGATGGCGACTTTTGACGCCCCCAATCGCGAAGTCTGCACGGTCCGTCGGGCACGGACTAATACTCCCCTGCAGGCGCTGGTTACGTTGAACGACCCAGTCTATGTAGAAGCGGCCCAGGCGTTGGGCCGCCGCATGGCCATGTGCGACGAGAGTACCGAAGCGGGCGCAACATACGGCTTTCGCTTGTGTCTGGCTCGCAACCCCGAGAATGGGGAACTTAAACAACTGGTGGAGTTGTTCAAACAATCGCAGCAGCGGCTCTCAAAAGATCCTGATAAGGCCCGGCAGTTGGCGACCATTCCGTTAGGTCCTGTACCTGACGGCGCCGATGTGGTCGAACTGGCTGCCTGGACCGTCGTTGGCAATGTACTGTTGAACCTTGATGAAATGTTTTTGAAAAGGTAACGAATCGTGGATGCACAACTTGCTGGGCTACAAAATGTGACGAGGCGACACTTTCTTCAAGGATCCGGACTGAATGTCGGTGCAATCGCGCTGGCCTCACTGATGGGCGGTCCTTCGGGGGCAGCGCCCGTCGAAATCGCCAATCCGCTGGCTCCTCGGCAACCCCATTTCCCGGCAAAAGCCAAGCGTGTCATCTACCTGCACATGACTGGCTCACCTCCGCATTTGGACCTCTTCGATTACAAACCGGAACTCGTGAAACGCGATGGCGAAATCTGCCCGGCCGAATTCTTTGATGGCAAGCGGTTCGCTTTTACTTCGTCTAAACCCACGCTGTTGGGAACACCACAAAAGTTTCGTCAACATGGTGAGTCCGGAACGTGGATGTCCGACGCCATTCCACACTTCCATGAGATTGCCGACGATCTCTGCGTGATTCGTTCGATGACGACCGACGAGTTTAATCACGCGCCGGCTGAATTGTTCCTCTACACCGGTTCGCCACGTTCGGGTCGTCCGTCGATAGGAACCTGGATTACCTATGGGCTTGGCTCGGAAAATGAGAATTTGCCAGGCTTTGTGGTCTTGATATCCAGTGGCGTACAGCCAAACGGTGGCAAGAATTCTTATGGGAGTGGTTTTTTGCCGTCCGTTTTCGAAGGAGTGCAGTGCCGTTCCAAAGGTGATCCGGTTCTCTATGTCTCCGACCCCGAAGGGATGGATCGGGATCTTCGTCGGCTGAGCCTCGACACGCTGGCTACGCTCAACCAGCTGCAGGCTGACCAGTTGGGCCATCCGGAGACCCTTTCCCGGCTGGCCCAGTATGAACTCGCCTTTCGCATGCAAATTGCCGTGCCCGAGGTGATGGACATTTCGCGGGAGACACAAAAAACCTTGGACGCGTATGGTGCCCAGCCTGGCGAGTCGAGCCTGGCGAACAATTGTCTGCTGGCGCGGCGATTGGTCGAAGCCGGTGTACGCTACGTGCAATTGTTTGATTGGGGATGGGATTTTCACGGCAACGGAACCGATGAAGACATCCGTGACGGGCTGACCAACAAATGTGCAACGATGGACAAGCCGGTTGCGGCCTTGATCAAAGACCTGAAGCAACGGGGGCTCTTCGACGAGACGTTAATCATTTGGGGCGGGGAATTTGGCCGCACGCCCTTCCGCGAAGGTCGCACGGCAAGCACGCCCGTGCTGGGACGTGATCACTTTCCCGACTGCTACACGATGTGGCTGGCCGGGGCGGGAATGAAGGGAGGCCTGACGTATGGCGAGTCGGACGAACTCGGATTCTCCGTGGCCCGGGACAAGGTCCACGTCCATGATTTGCAGGCAACGATCTTACATCAGCTGGGGTTCGATCACGAGCGATTGACCCACCGTTTTCAGGGACGCGACTACCGTCTCACCGACGTCTATGGAAATGTCGTTCACGACATTCTGGCGTGACGAACTTGCGCTTGTTCGCCTTCGGTTTCGAGACACCCCGCCCACCCTGCCCTTCTTTGGCAGCCCCCCTGAAAGGCACCAACAGGAAAATCGTGCTCGTCCCCGGGAAGCCTGGCTGGCGACTCCCCCGTCAATACGACAAGGCGATGTGAAGATCTACGACGGCAACCTGTTTTGAAACAGGCCGATTGGGCGTTCAAGGGGCAGGTGAGGTCGAATCAGGACCCGTTTGGCGATTAAATATCGAGATTTTTTTCTGCGGAGGGCAATAATTCATCCTGGCCGTCGAATAACAAGCAGAACGTGGCACCGACGGTCGGTGCCGAAGGGACGTTCGTGATGGTCCCACAGGGGGCTATTTTCGCCACACTCGTTACGCGGAGGAGACTGATCAGATGTTAAAGAAAGGCCTGTTTTTGGGTGCTGCTGTAGCATTGCTCTTGGGACTCGGCTTTGGACGGAACGCCTTGAGCTATATGAAGACCACGCTCAACAAGGTATCGGACACGGTCAAAAACAGTGTCTCGATCGGATACGAAATCGATCGCGCACGGCAGATGATCAAAGACCTAACACCGGAAATCCGGCGTAACATGCACTTGATTGCCAGGGAAGAAATCCAAGTTAACCAACTGGAAGAACGTGCCGCTCGCGCCGACGACAGGCTTGCTCGTGATCGAAAAGAGATTTTAAGAATCAAGGAAGTACTGGACCACAATCAAGGAGAAGAGTTCTGCCAGCTCGCCAGTCGTACCTACCCGGTTGCCCGCGTTAATGTTGACTTGACCAATCGTTTCAAGCATTACAAAACAGCTGACGAAACCTCTTTCAACCTCCGTAAAGTTTTGGGTGCGCGCCAGCGAACTCTCGCTGCAGCCAGGCAGAAGCTAAACGGCATGCTGGCCGCCAAACAGCAGTTGGAGGTTGATGTGGAAAACCTGGAGGCACGTCTGAAAATGGTCGAGGTCGCTCAAACCACGAGCGAATTCAATTTCGACGACAGCCACCTGGCACGTACCAGGGAGTTGGTTAGCGATATCCACACTCGCATCGAAGTCAGTGCAAAGTTGCTCGATGCCCAGACCGACTTCCATGCCCGGATCCCCCTGGACTTGCCGGAAGACACCGAAGATATTTCAGCGCAGATTGCCGAATATTTTACGACCGGCGAGGTGGAAGAAAGTGGCGATACTCCGAGGGTTGCCGGCTCCGTACTGTCGGAATTCTCAGCCAACTAGGACCTCGCAAATGACAACAGCTCGGCACCTTGGTGCCGGGCTGTTCTGTCGATAAAACAAAGTGTGCGATGTTTGGACCCTGGAGTTGCCGACTGCGCGAATCCGAAGAACCAACACGAAACGGGCAACCGGAGCCGGCACGGACGGAGCCCGAGAAAACCCGCGGCACCTTTGCAGTAGATTTTTCGTTAGCCAGTGCGATACCAACCATCACTCCCCAAACTCCCGGAAACGGTCCGACGAGGAAACAGAACGTGATTGTTCAAAAGTCCCATCCACGTTTTTTACTCTGGGTCGATGCTGTCGGTGGGTTTCTCGTTTGCACGAACAACCAGATCGCACTCGGCCAGGCGGTGCCCGGTACCACCGTCGATGTTCCTGTTTTTGGAGACTTGTCGCGCCACCACGCAAAGATCTGGCGGGAGGACGGCGAATACGTGATTGAACCCCACGAGAGGGTCTCCCTGAACGGGAAAAAGATCAGCAAACGAACGTTGCTCACCGATGGCGTGGAAATCCTGCTGGGATCGAATGTCAAACTCCAGTTTCGCAAGCCGCATGCGTTGAGTGCTACCGCCCGGCTCGATTTCCAAAGCAGCCACCGTACCCAGCCGTCTGCGGATGGCATTCTTTTGATGGCCGAATCTTGCATCCTGGGACCAAGCAAAGAAAATCACATCGTCTGCCGTGATTGGGCAGAGGACATCGTCTTGTACAGGCATGCAGACGATTTGTACTGCCAGGCTTCGGAGTCCATTGAAATTGACAATCGCGTACATGATAGAAGAGGTAAACTGGGATGGGACTCGCGTGTCTCGGGGAGCGATTTTGCGCTCGGCTTGGAACCGATCTAGGCTGATGACCAGTGGTCTAGACACGGGGTCGTGATACTGCATTTGTGAGAGGTATTATTTAGAATGAGGGCGGTTGCAGGGGCAAGCCGGTTTTACGTCCCCAATCGGCTATGTTGAAGGCTGGACCAATGAATGACCAAACGGCTACGCCAAAATCAGAGCGTGACCCAGCCACCAACCAAGAGGCCGTCGATTTGAATCGCCGCGAACACCCGCGGGTTGAAGCTATGAAATTTACACGCGCCAGCGGTTCACGCCCCCTGGAAGGATATACGATCAAACGTGGCATTGGAGCAGGCGGATTTGGTGCGGTCTATTTCGCGACCAGCGACGCGGGCAAAGAAGTCGCCCTGAAACATATTCAACGCAATCTTGATGTCGAGTTGCGCGGCGTCAGCCAATGCCTCAATTTGAAACATCCGAATCTTGTTTCGTTGTTCAATATTCAATACGACGAGCACGGCGATGGATGGGTCATCATGGAATACGTCGGGGGAGAATCACTAAAAGATGTCATTGACGTCCACCCTCAAGGCATGCCCGACGAACTCGTCCGCAGTTGGCTCTCGGGAATTGCAGCCGGGACCGCCTACTTGCACGATCACGGCATCGTGCACCGCGACCTTAAACCTGGCAATATTTTTCTGGACGAAAGCCTGGTCAAAATTGGTGACTACGGTCTTTCCAAGTTCATCTCGGTAAGTCGCCGCAGTGGTCAAACAGCGAGCGTGGGAACGTTCCACTACATGGCGCCCGAAATTGGTAAAGGGATCTACGGGAAAGAGATTGATATCTATGCTCTGGGCGTAGTGCTGTACGAAATGTTAACCGGTGGCGTGCCGTTTAATGGCGAAACCAGCCAGGAAATTATCATGAAGCACCTTACCGACGAACCCGACCTGAGTCCGTTACCAGAGCCTTACAAACGGATCATCACTAAGGCCCTGGCCAAAGATCCGGTCAACCGTTACTCAACCGTAAGTGAAATGGTCACACCCTTAGGAATCGAATTGGTGGGGACCAAGCTCATGTCTTCGGCATCCTCTCCAAGAGTTTTTCAAAGGGAACCTGCCAAAGCTGGCAATTCCTTTCCCGTTCACGACAACGGGAATGAGCCGCAAAATGCGCTCGAACCGGTCCATGAGGTGGTTCCAACTCCCGCTAAGGGGGTGGTTGTGTCTTGCGAAGAACCCACCCACGTTGTCCTCTCGGCGGCGACACCTGGAATCGAAAATCAACAGGCCGCTCCCATCCCCGGGCACGCTGCAAGGCAGCGACGGTACGTGAGCTGGCAGGAACTCGGCCGCCAGTCTTTGCGGGAAAAATCCTTGCGCCAACGGATCACCGAACTCCTGGGGGCACTGCTGACCAGCGGGCTGGTCAGCGTGATCTTGGGACTGGTGTGGCTGATATTTGGTAATCACGATATGACAGGCCCGCTCACCACCTGGGCTTCGCCTTACGCCTGGCTCACACTCTCCAGCATCGTGGGGGCGTGGACCGTCTTGATTGCTCAAAAATACTGGGAAGTTCACAATCCAGATCCAACCCTGCGGCGCTTTGCCATGTTGGCAATGGGCTTGGGAGTGGGACTGGTTTCCTTTGGTATTTCCCAATGGTTGTTGGCAGAACCAAATTCCTTGCCGTCGGGAGTATCAGAAATCAGCGGCAATGATCAGCCAGGTCTTCACGCACTGGAAAGATTTCCACAGCTGTTGTCCTACTTGGGATACTTTGCTGGCTTGTTCCTCGTACTGCGTTTTTGGAAAGGCGCCGACCCCATTCGTACTACGAGATTAAGTCTCTGGAGAACCACCGCGGCGGTATTCTGGGCCTTGCTCTTGTGCATGTTCATTCCCTTTCCCTACGGACCGTTCATAACCGGCATGATTGCCATCGCTGTCCAGTTGGCGGCACCCTGGATCAATTCGAGCGAACAGGCACGAATACGTCGGGAGTTTCAACAAGCCTACGTTTGATGCAAAGGCCGAGAAACTGGCCGGCCTCACCAATGTCAACCCACCTGGCCATGAATCTGAATTAAAACATGCTCTTTCCACGATTAAAGTTCCTGTCGACAACCACAGTGCCATTGCCAGGTGTGGGTTACACTCTCCAGTTCCCATCGCAAGGAGTTTCTGGGGCACATCAAATGCGTGGGAAACGAGCGATCATCGTGGCCACCTGCTCCGCGCTTGCTGTGCTCATGGTGACCGGCTGGGAAAGTTTGTCGCGGGCCGAAGCAGCCAACCCGCGCCAAGTGCTTTCTCGACCATCACAAACCGTGTACAAGGGATCACTCCAGGAGACCTTTGTACTGGCTTCCAACTCCACGCCGGGGGTCTTCGACGAATCGCACGACACACAAGAACTCCAAAAGACAATCGCAAGCAGCGATCTGAATTCGGCACTGGAAACTCAGTCCGCAAATCGATCGAAAGCAGATTCAGAAGAGATTGTCGAGATATCTCCCAATACGATCGTTCCAAAGAACGAACTGAATTCCCAACCCGAGGAGAGTTTGACTTCCGGTCCTGTTTCTCTGCCTGGTGCAGACGGCTGGCGAATCGTTGCAGGTCCCTGCCTCACGGTCAAAGATTGTGAACAGGAATTAGATCGCGAAATGGTAATCGCAACGAATCGATATATTGCCGAGGTATTGGGTCGAGACGATGTAGGAGGCCACCTGCAAATAGATGTCGATTTTGTAAGGTCTCATCTGTTGCACGAAGTTGCCCAATCCGGGCTTGTTGATACTTCCTATGGCGAGATGCGTTACCTGACAGCGCTCTTGCGGTTTGACCGGGCCTTTTCGGATGAACTCGACTCTCGCCGGAAAAACGCACAGCGGGAGGCACGCGTACTGCAGGCAGGGTTCGGGGCGGGTGGCGTTCTGCTGTTGCTGGTAACTCTCTTTGGCTATCTGAAATTCGATACCCAAACCGGTGGTCACTACTCGGGACGATTGCAGTTGGCTGCCGCAGGGGTGATACTAGCCCTGGTCGCAGTGAGCGTGGGAATCTCACACTGGATTTTGTGGATCTGAAAGTGCTCAGGGTGGTTTGAGTTTAAAGAGTTCCCGCTGGAGAAGTTTCCAAACCACGGTCGCAATGAACATACACGCTCTGGTTGGGCTTTGCTCTCCCAGGAGCATTGGTCATTCGGATGCATGGACCAAATTCTCGACTTAACGCCAGGTTGTTGCCATGAAGTCATCTGGGCAAATCGACAGGCTCCTCGTCGAACGCATTCACAACGGAGACACCGATGCGTGGAATGACCTTATCCGTCGCTATGAGGGCAGGTTGCTGGCGTTTGCCGAGAGTCGGCTGGGCCGCCGAGCACCGAGCGAGGATGTCGTGCAAGAAACCTTTATCGGGTTTCTGAACAGTCTTCCCAACTACGACTTCAAGCGTTCCTTGGAAGCATATCTATTTTCGATTTGCGCCCACAAATTGACCGACCATCTACGTCGCGAAGGCCGCCGGCCAACACTTCCCCTGTCGGATGGTTCCGGCGATACCGGCGGGAGTTGGGACCTCGCCGGAACACTCAGGCCAGCCAGCAGCATCGCGCGGAGTGGCGAACGTCGACACATTGAAGAAGAGGCCTTGGTCCAGGCAATCTCCCAGCAGGTTCACCGTTGGCAGGAACGTGGAGATTGGACCAGGCTTATGTGCGTTGAAAGTCTATTCCTGCGAGGTTGGGCCAACAAAGAAGTCGCCCACATGCTGGGTATTACCGAGCAGCAAGTCGCCAATTTTAAATTTGAATTTCTGGCCGGATTGAAAAACACGGTAAAAAAACAAGCACTCCCCGAGGACGTGTTCCCCGAGTTGTACGAGTGAGGCATGATGGGGATTTTACGATCCCGCCATAACAGGCAGAAACCAGCAGGAACCACAGACCTCAAAACTTTCGACAACAGCGAATATTGTGCACCGCGCTGCTGCACAAACCATATTTGGGGGTTGGCCCCACAACCACGGTTGACCGTGTGAGTGACCGCCTGCGGTTCTTCCCTCGATGACCAATATGTCCATCCCAAGAAGACGAACTTGAACTTGTACCGTTTCCATGCCCCACCGCCCAACCCAACCGGAACTCGAAGCGTATCTCGATGAAGATCTGGCCACCGAAGAAATGGTGCAGATTGAAAATGCCTTGCGCAACGACCCCAAGTTGCTCGAGGCCTTAACCATCTTGAACGGACGACGTGACGCGGGCATCCAGTCCGTTGGCGAAATTTGGCGCCGCGGGCGCATCAGTTGTCCGAACCGTGAACAGTTGGGAAGCTATCTGCTGGGTGCAATTCCAGACGACCATCGCAATTATGTTAAATTCCACGTGGAAAAGATCGGTTGCCGAATTTGCCAGGCGAACCTCGCTGATCTACAACGACAGCAAGACGAGTTGTCCGAGTTTTCAGCAGGCCGCCGGCGCAAATACTTCCGGTCCAGTTCCAGTTATTTGAGGAAGTGAACAGGGGGGAAGGACCGAGGACGAAGACCTGGCGCATGCAACTGAAGAGGATGGTTGGAATACGCATGTCAGCAAACGCGTGATGGCCTGGCAGTTCCTTTGCACCATCGTAAAGATCGCTTACTCTGCCTTGTTCCACCGAGTGTTTGCGCTCCGTGACCCGTCCCCAAGCGGCTGACCAGTTTGATCATGCGGTATCGTCTGCCGCACTCCTGACACGACGGCAAGCCCGATCCCCAAAAGCAGTCGCGAACCAGGCTCGGGAGCAAGGGCCGACGTCGGATCCAGGCTCCCGGTGGCCGTGCCAAAATTGGTCTGCCAGATTGCGTAGTCGGCCAAATCGACGAGGCCGTTGGCGTTTCCGTCGGCCCCGGTACCGCTCGGTACGGATTGCCCCATGCTGTCGCGCCACACAGTGTAGTCCGACGCGTCGACATCGCCATCCCGGTCATAGTCACCCAGTGGCGTGGCCGGTTCAGGAACCACGGTAATCGGCACGGTAAGTTCTCCGCCAAACCACAGCACGTGTTCCTGCAGCATTCCCCAGTGAGTCTGATACTCACCAGGCGCCGAAGGGGCGACCAGGTCAAACTCAAATGTAATCGGCTGGCCTCTAAAAATACCCCCATAGACGGGAATTTCGTTTTGTGTATCGTCGATCAGGTAGCGCCCGGGGCCGAAGAGGACTTCGTCTTCCAAATACTCTTTCTGACCAAACTTGTAATCCTCTGCACCGGTCCAGCTCAGGTCCCCCTCGTTGCGAACCACCACTTGAACAGCGCGCGTTTCACCAGCGTCCATCACCGCAGGTATGTTGTGCCAAAGAAACCTGGCGTCGTGGTCCGGCCTGTCATTCCACTGCCGGGCACCGGCGGCGGTCGTCTTGATGTATTCCAACGAATCGTTCGTGGTCGACCAGGTATCGGTGTTGGTATTGCCCGGTTTTATCCAGGGAGAGGTCGATGTGTCGACAGCATATATACCACTGCCCTCGTCGTATTCATTCCAGCTTTCCACGTAAACGCGATCGGGATTGTTCGACTGAACACTGCTCCATGCGTTCTGATAATTAACGCCTCCGTCACGCGGTATGAACGTACCGGGATTGCGAATATTTTCGTCCCAGTAGCCGCCCATAACCTGGGCAGCCGTAACACCACTGTACGTATCCTCGTGGTAGTAGCTATGAGTCTCGAAGAACGCGACTCTTTCATCAGACCAGCTTAGAATCGGATGATTGATGGCCGTGGTGACCATGTAAACGCCGTTGTTGAAATCCGGGTGTGCTGCGCCAAGCGAGGCTGACAGGCGACTTTCTACGTCGGTCCGCGACAGCGACGCCGTATTCTGGGATTGCAAAGTATGCCAGGTCGTGAGCAGGGGCTTGTTGTCGACCTTGGCCAGGTAACTATCGGCATATGCGTCGCCAACGTTCGCGGTATCGTAATGACCATAAAAGTCACTGTATGCCTGCGCGAAAGCATCTTTGGCCGCCGTCGTGGACAGGTCCAACCCGGGATTACCCCAGATAATAATCGGATCCAGAAACGGCGCAACCTTTGGCACGTCATAGCCCTGAGCTCTGAGTTGACGATGCGTTGTAAAGAGGTTGGTCATCTGTTGGGTGGAGCCGCCGTACGTGTGCACGTACATCGTGTCGATGTTGGCAGCCATCATCTGCTTGATTTGATCTTGCCAGAACGGTGGCTCACCATCCCAGCCAGGCGCCCCACCTACCCCACCTGTCGGAACCCACGGCCCGCTATCCTGACCAGGGTACCAAACGAACACCGAAGTGCTCACCGTTTTGGTGGTCTGAGTATACGACTGCCCAAACGTGTAAAGATCGGGTGGATCGGCCACGGCGACAGAAGGTGCCCCCCCAACGATCAGACAAACCACCAGCAGTGCTGAAAGCAAGCTGGAACGTCCAAAGACTCGGTTAGGAATCCGAGCCACAAGCAAGCAACCTGACCGGGAGATTCTCGAGAACCTGGCGTGATTACCGATATGAACCCGCATAGTGGTCAGCTCGCTTACGGAGGACTGCTGCGAAAACCTCAGGGGTAACGGTTGGAGCACGAACCAACCGTCATCCGACCCACACAACCGTCAGCGGGCCCTGAGTCTATTCTAAGCTAAACCTGCCTCCGGCAGCTGGCAAATCCCCGTTTCGACTCTCCGTTTCGATTGCAGCAGACGGGAAACTGTTGTCGTCTGGACCCGACTCCCGGTTGATGAAGTTTCCGGGGTGCCCTACATTTCACTCCACCTGCGGGAAGGACATCCTTCGTTGACAAGAGAGACCGCGGGCAACAGAAGGCCCACCGCCGACGGACTCGACCTTTGTCCCCGAATCCGCTAGTGTGCTTCATCTTGGCCTGGCTGCCCTGGAAGCGTGCAGGCGGCCATAATCAAAGCAACGCAGCTTCCATGGGGCGATGGCTATTTAGCGGCGGAGAAGCGTGGCCTCTTTTGATTTATACTTAATATATCTAGCTCCAATCGGGCCACGGCTTTTCAGCCGCCCGGAGGTTACGTACCCGCACCACCCACACCAGCAAGCAATCGGAACCTACCATGCTGGCGATGCCTTCGCCCCTTCGACCATTTCTGCCCACGGCGGTGAGCCTTCTGTTGCTCGCGGCCCCGAGCGACCCACTCCACGCGACATCGATCCACCCGGAGCTGGTCGAGTCGCACGTCACCAACCCGAACATGATCCACGAGATCTCCAAATTCCGCTCCGGGGCAGGACACGATTTTTCCTACGACGCGAGCTTCGCATACGCCGGGGAGTACTTCAGCGCGACCGATGCCAGCGAGCCGGACAGCAGCATGAAGCACTACTTTGCACCTTACGATACATACAAAGGAGATCAGGCGACCGTGCCCGTCTACGCCCCACTGGACGGTGTGCTTACCCGAGTCACCGACGAAACGCACCCCGACGATGCCACGCTCACCAACAAGCGGATCGAACTTACGTCCTCAGATGACTCCGGTTATACCGTCGTCTTGTTTCACGTGAACCTGGTCGAGGCGTACCCGCAAATTCTCAACGACTGGCCGGTCGAGGCCTGGCCCTCCCACCAGCCGGATGACCCCTCGTACGACACCGACACCGTATCAGCCGGAGATTTTCTCGGTTACGCCGACATGCGGTTTTCCTACGATTTTGATATCGCGGTGCTCTACGCAGTATCTTCCACGGAAAAATACTGGGTGTCGCTGTTCGATCTGATGCCCGACTCGCTGTTTGACCGATATGAAAACCGCGGAGCAACCCGCGCGGCGATGAGCATCAGCAAGGCCGAGCGGCTGGCAAACCCCGTCACGTGGTGGGATGGTCGCAACGACAATGACTGGGTTACCCTCAACCAGGTGCCTGAAGGTTCGTCCCTGGGCCTACTGGCAGCCGGCCTGTTGATGCTCGATCTGTCGATTGGCCGCATCGCCTTTCGGTCCTGATTCGTGCCACCGCGGTGGCAGAATGTGACGACGCCACTGCCAGCGAACGCACTCCTCCAGCCAGGGATTTCTCCTGGGTTCAGGTTCCCACCCCGGCTGTTTGGAGAATACGCCCTATTTCCCTCGTTTGCCACATATGATAAGATTAGCATCAATGACAGGTGAGAAATAACGTGAGCCCCAACGTTTTCGGGTTGTTCTCGTTCTAGTCACCCAGCGATTTGCGTCATGGCAAGCCTTTCCACAAGCCCCCATCTCAAGTTGCGGTTGGTTTTCTCCCTCTGTCGTTCGACCGCGATCTTCCCTGACTGAAAGGGGTTCTTG
>Ga0315336_1003832_pt1 | contig 19193 bp, 17 predicted proteins | sample ASW5metaG_FD_204512 | JGI IMG/M metagenome (GOLD analysis project Ga0315336, IMG submission 204512) | Ammonia-oxidizing marine archaeal communities from Monterey Bay, California, United States - ASW #5 | ecosystem: Environmental > Aquatic > Marine > Intertidal zone | place: USA: California... | reverse complement strand
GGAAAGGCTGGAATGGCTGGGATCAAATTAACGCAAACATCCCAGCAGCAGAGATGAAAGACCTAATTACCGAAATTAGATCATTATCGCTTGGAATAGGAACTTATGAGGCGTCGTTCAGTCACTATCAAGAATTGATGGGGAGGGATGCAGATAAAGTCGTTGAGGCACGCAAAGCCTACCTCTCCGGCGACTAGAAACTACGCTTATAGATTTGGTTTAACGAGGGTTGTTGCATGAAATTTCTAACAACACCTTACATTGCCAGGTCGGCAAGCTCTTAGCCGCAACTTTTGTAATTGGATTTGATGCAACGGCTCGCCATACGTTGGGCCTCATCAATGTTTGTACGAGTCATTCTGGACTCGACGTTGAGCTTCGCTTTTCGAGACACTTCGAGCCCTTGAGACGCTGCTATACTCCACCACATGAGCGCAAGCCGATAATCACGATTAACACCAATACCGTTACTGTAAATTAGACCAAGCTTGTGTTGGGATCTCTTAACAGCTTGTCTTGCGGCCATGTTATACCACTTCAAGGCTTCAGAATCGTTCTTGGAAACACCATCGCCCTGAGCATACATGTTCCCAAGATTGTGCTGAGCCTTGGCATCGCCCTGCTTGGCAGCCAGACGCCACCATTTTAGAGCTTCAGCATTGTTCTTAGAAATGGTTATACCTAAGCGGTAGGCCAAGCCGAGATTGCACTGGGCCTTAACTTGTCCTTTCTCAGCTGAGACACGCCATTGTTCCACAGATGCAGAATATTCTTGGGGTATGCCGTCATCTTCTTCATACATATAACCTAACCAAAATTGTCCTTCGGAGTTGCCCTGCTCAGAAAATCGCGCAGTTTTTTCCTGCTCATCACTCTCCCCAAAGACTAATGCGGGAAGGAACTGAGAAATAACAACAACTAAGAGTAATGGACGCACAGAGAAAGCCCCATGACAAACGCATTGTTCTAAGCATAGCGTAGGCGGTCTATCTATACACACTGCCTTATTAAAAAGCGACAGCATAGGGGCTCTAACATGCGCGGAAATTTCTCTCTAGCTTTTGATCAGGTTGTTAATAGTTGATCGCGGCTAAGATTGGCCTAAAATTCGGTTGACATGTGAGGGTTTGATTTCTGTGATAGTGCGGGTCCCAAGTAGTGCCATCCCTCTCTCTACTTCGGTCCTAAGCAGCATTAGAGCCCGCTCGACACCCGCCTCCCCTCCGGCCGCGAGGCCATAAAGATAAGGCCGTCCGAAAGAACAAGCATTTGCGCCAAGTGCTATAGCTTTAAGTACATGGGTGCCCCGGCGAACTCCCCCATCCAATATAAGTTCGAGATCATCGTCAATGGCGTCACGTATGGGTCGGATACAATCAACCGGCGCCGGCACACCATCTAGTTGCCGTCCACCATGATTCGAGATCATAATAGCACTAGCACCAATGTCCCTCGCGCACCTGGCATCTTCGGCAGACTGGAGTCCCTTAATAACGAACGGCTTATCCCACTGTTTAGCAAGCCACTCGGCATCCCGCCAATTCACGGTTCGATCGAACTGACTATTCACATAATCGATTAACCCCATGGTACCAGATCCAAGTGCATCCACGCGATGAGCAACATTTGCGAGCTTAAAATCCGGGTGAAGAGCCATGTTAAGGGCCCAGCGAGGATGCCTTGCAAAATTCCACAAACTTTTCAGACCAAACTTCGGCGGCATAACCATGCCTGTTCGGTGGTCCCGTTCACGATTGCCAGCCAAAGGCATGTCGACCGTGAGACAAATTGCGTCATAATTCGCAGCCTTACAACGCTCTACAAATTCAGAAGTAAGTCCTCGGTCCTTCAAAATATAGATCTGGAACATCTTTGGACCGTCGGTTGCCAAAGCGATATCCTCAATACTAGTCGTAGCTATTGTGGACAAGGAATACAAAGTCCCGAATTTTGAAGCAGCCCTAGCTACAGCTCGTTCTTTACCATGGTGAAATAGTCGTGACATACCGGTTGGTGAAAGAAAAAAGGGCAGATCAAGCTCACAGCCTAAAACTGGGGTCTTGAGGTCAACTTTGTCCACATCTATGAGATAGCTAGGAGTAAGTTCATAATTATCGAAAGCGACAGTATTTCGCCGTAACGTCCATTCATCATCGGAACCACCATCGATATAATGAAAGAGTGGCGCTGGAAGTCTCCGCTCAGCTAGATCTCGCAGGTCACTTATATTGTAACTGTTATTTAGTGCGGCGTAGCCCATGTCAATCCTACTTGGCCGTGCAATAGTACGAATTGTTAACTATAAGAATGATTAACATTCAACGGAATGAAATCATTTCACGATCATATTGCCCCATACATCGCAAAGACATAAAAATCAGTTACTTTGCTGTCCTCTAGCTATCCTAAGAACAGAAAACTTAGTCAAAGTAAGACCCTCACCGAAAATTCAGAAGAACGACGGGGAAAAATAGATGTCAATGTAAGCTAAGAAGCTTGTTATAGTGACATTATGTCGGACAAATTCATCAAAACCCAGTGCGGCTTGGAAAAGTACACTCAATTAGCTAAAAAACGTGGCATTTTCTCCAGAATACGTTTCTTCTGGTTTGTAATTTTTGCCAGCCTACGTGACTTTGCTGCCGCTGTTGGCACAAAGAACAAAAACTAGCTTCAATCACTTTGCAAGTTTTCCGGATTATTGTCCGATCAGTGAGTGCGTTTTCCTGGGTTCTCTGTATGGGTTCTCTGGGTGCTAATGAAAACGAGAGATGCTAAATAATTGTTCCCATAGAATAATGTAAAGAAACCCTTCCTCTATCTCCGTGACGTTCCCCGCAGAACGCCGCGGGTATACCATGCGGAGACTTAAATGATAATGCTAGAAAAACAAGCTCTTCTAATGCTCATTCTTTTGATGCATCGCATCACATATCGATAGCAATTGTATTGCGTTTTAGCGAGTAATTAGGGTCGGCTAGGCTTATAGTCTACGCTCAGAGTCAATGGTGCTAACAATGCGGCCATTTAAAATAACGGGTATAGTCGGACACCTTCTTTGCTTGTTAGGATTTCACAACTTTAAGGTTATCGACGCAACACTTGGGTTTGGGCTGGCGGGAGGAACGTCGACGCTTGAGTGTCAACGTTGTGGGCGGGTCGTTACACGCTCCAACTAAGAGTGAGACAAATGAAACAGATCAGTCCTAGCAATGCTATTTCTTGCAGTACCAAATATGTTCAGCATGTTGCCCTTATTTTTATTGTTTTTCTCTCATTTTTTCCCACCCTAGTATCAGGGCAAAACTTCAGAAACACAGGCGGATACCGAGAATACGATATTGTTAGGGAAACGCGCCAGCGAGCTGAAAAAGGTGACGGTGAAGCACAGTACAATTTGGGTGTGATGTACGCCCAGGGTGAAGGAGTGAAGCAGGACAATGAAGTGGCCGCGAAGTGGTATCGCAAAGCGGCTGAGCAAGGCGTCTCTAAAGCGCAGGTCTCTCTGGGTATAGCTTATAACACAGGTATGGGGGCGGTGCAGAACGATACTGAAGCTCTGCGATGGTTTCGTAAAGCGGCAGAACAGGGGAACGCCCTCGCCCAGTTCAGTCTGGGTATGGCACATAATGAGGGTACAGGAGGCCTTCCCAAGAACGACACTGAAGCTGTCGAGTGGTATAAAAAGGCAGCTGAACAGGGATTTGCTCTCGCACAAAGTAACCTGGGATTTATGTATGCGAATGGACAGGGTGTTCCGAGAGACTACGAACTTGCCCATATGTGGCTCACTGTCGCGGCATCACAACAAACCGAATCTTTGAAGAATTTGCAACCGCTGGACAGTGTAATAAAGCAGATTGAATTAAGAATGGTGCCCGACAAAATCACTTCCGCGCAACGAATGGCAATACGCTGTTTGGAGTCAAAGTACAAAAATTGCGACTACAACTAACAACTCCGTTCAACGGAGTTATCACTCTATAATATTCTAATAATAAAATGCTTATATTTAGATCTACAAACGTGCGAGACATTTTTCCCCCATGACACCTTATCTCGTTCTCAGCACACTAATGTTCTTCATTTTCATTCCCGCCAGCGCTCAAGAGAACTCTATAGAGAGCTCTTCCCAAGAGATCGTATTAGAAAACGAAGGTGTCAGAGTCGTATACGATGAGACGCACTTTGTAGGCTTTAACGCTATCACAGCTGAGGACCTCTTAAAGCGTATTCCTGGAATTCAGGACATTCTGAAAGAAGCCCAAGCGCAAGCTAATTCTGCTAAATCTTCACGCCGTGGATTCGGATCGACAGGCGATCAGATTCTTATCGATGGACGACGTCTTTCAGGGAAAACAAATAACATTGCGACCGCACTAAGGCGTATCCAGGCCACCCAAGTCTTGCGGGTAGAAGTCATCCGCGGAACAGCACCGGATCTCGACGTACGTACGGCAGGCATTGTGGTGAATATCGTTCTCAAGGAAACACTTATGTCAGATATAACTTCCTGGGAAGCCAACCTAACTCATTATTCCGACGGTGACGTTAAGCCTGGAGGTCAGCTATCTTATAGCGCCGATACTGGCGCGTTAAGCTATAGCCTCGCAATTGCGGCCATCCCGGTTCATAACTTTCTCGACCGCTATGACCTATTCTTCAAACCTGGTGGCAATCTATTTTTTCGCCAAGACGAAGAGCAACTCAAAGACAGAACGGACCTTGAGGCCACGTCAAGCTTAAACTACGTCTTCGTAAATGGCGATGTCACAAATCTTAATGCGCGGTTTTCAAACGAAGATCTAACAGAGACGGAGCCATCCCAGCAATTTGATGTATTCCCCGGAGGGCAAACATTCACAGGAACTTTTTTTCAGCTTCGAAAATTGGCCAAGGAAACATGGGAAATTGGCGGTGATTATGAACACGTGTTTCAAGGCGGAAGTGTAATAAAACTCCGGTTTCTTATTAATTCGACAACGGAAGATGAGAAAAGAACGTTTTCAGAAACTCCGTTAAGCGGGGAAGAGGATGTCTACCGCATCCAGTTTCAGTTCCCAGAAAGATCTGAGAAGATCGTGCGGGCCTCATACACATATAATTTATCGCGAACAGGCTCGATCGAACTCGGCGGAGAGGCTGCTATTAACGAACTCGATCAGTTGGTACAACTTTTTACGACTGAAACCGGAGCCATGGTTGAAGTACCCTTGTTTAATCCAGACTCTAGAATCGACGAGAACAGGCTAGAAACGTTTACAACCTATACTTGGCGCCCGATCACTTCTTTGCAAGTAGATGCTGCGATCGACACTGAGTACTCCCGTTTGCGTCAAATAGGAACCGATATCAACCAAACTAGATCCTTGTTCTACGTCCGCCCAAGACTCGATATACGATACGATTATGAAAAGTTGATTCAGTTTCGAGGCCGGGCTGAAAGAACCGTAAGCCAACTTAACTTCACTGATTTCGTGTCGGGATTTAACACCGATGACAATGTGACTGATGTTATCCAGGCGGGCAATCCTTCTCTCGTTCCCCAAAAAGCATGGGAATATGATGTAACGTTCGAACGTAGACTAAAAAATGACCAGGGCGTATGGGCACTCCGGCTGTACTATTTCAACATAGAGAACTTGATCGACCGAGTTCCTGTGGGGGACGGAACCGTAGCAGCACCCGGAAATATTGGTTCTGCTAAGGAATTAGGCCTTCAGTTGACTAGCGGTCTCAGACTCAGCCGTTTCGGCCTCACTGGTGCATCAATAGATGCCAGCTATTTGCTCCGGCACACCTCAGCAACAGATGGCTTCACGGGACAGAAAAGACGAATTCGTTTCTTAGCTGACAGAGTTTGGTCTGCAAGTTTTCGCCATGATACCTCGTGGCATAACCTATCCTATGGAATTTCGACCGACGGTTTCGGACGTGGAGACGAAGTTACCACTGCACTTTACGGCTTCGATGTCGATTATACTGACATCATAAGACGAAGGGTGGACATTAGCGGATTCATCGAGGTTACGCCATTCGATGGCATCACAGTGCGTTTGGATGCTAAGAGAATCTTCAAGAGAGCTGCTACACGTGATCGACTATTTTTTATGGGCAACCGTGCAAACGGCATTCTTAAGCAGACTGAGTTCCGCGAAGGTACGTTTCAAAGGGAAGTCAAGCTCAGCCTTCGAGGCACATTTTAGACAAAATAACAAATTACAAAACGGCCTCCACCTGGGAATCTGGAAACTCACCGGAACCTCACAACACCCCTTTTTCTTCGCACAAGAAACCAAAATCGCATCTTTAAATTTGCAAAACGGATTACTTGCATTTTCAATATTGAATTGCTAACCAGTCATTATAAAGATTAGGTTCCCACAATTCGTTAGGTTTCTGCCATGCGCACAGCACTCAAGCTTACCTTCATAACCATTTTCACAGCCTTTGGTGCCTTTGCTCGGGACCCTATAGGAGATGATGTCTACGTGCTCTCAGGTGACACCGCACCAGTTATCGCCATGGCAGCGTGGCAAGATGGTGGAACAATACGGTCGGTTTCTAGTAAGGAAATGTCTACTGCACCGACAAATGCTATCCAGTACAGTCTGAGGGAAGCGCCCTGGCCAACAGGACGCGTAAGAATCATGACGTTTGGCAAGGAAACCGGAGGCGTATTGCATCCAATCAAGGATGAAACATTGCTGTACGTTATATCAGGTGCTGCAGAGGCGGAGGTTGCTGGCAAGACCGTTAAACTAGCCACGGGAGATGTGGTCAGTCACCCGACCGGTGCGCTGCGTAACGCGGGCTCCGCTTCTGACGCAACTATTTTGACCTGGACTGTTCCTAGCTTGACCGGTGAGAATACTCCCACCTATGTCAGGGGTGTAGATGTTGAGGAAGGTGGTTTTGGGTCGATTTCGATCAAGAGATACAAGTTTCCTGGCAACTCAGTGCGAGCGGTCAAACTGGCAAGGGGTGCTAACACTAATCCAAATAGTGCCAAGACCGACTCTCTCATATACGTGACGGGGGGGCCGATGACCTTTCACCAGAACGGCAGAGCTTTTGTGGTTAATGCGGGTGATTTCATCCGTGAGGTGGCGGGCCTAGAACATTTCTGGAACGTTACCGCAGATTCTAGCTTTGTCACCACGAGTGGTTTGCCCGCTAACCTAACTCTAATCGACCCTGATAAGGCAACAGATTGACTAGTTGGTCCGATATTCTCTACAAGCGGACAGCATCGGCTCTTTCCACATGGACTTTCTAGAAATCTACCGCAACTGACAGTTCAAATCTGCGAACCTCGAATGGGGATACCTGGCCTGAGGCACTAGGCCTCAAGCTGAGTGTATTCGAAAGATTGTGTCCCTGAAGGCGAAATCTTATCGGAACATCAGAAATCGTCGTTGTGTATCTGATTCCGGCATCAACCGTGATACTTCCCGAAATTCGACGTGAGTTGCTGACGGTTAAATATCGCGCCGAAACGCTCTCGACTTTTGCATCTAATACCAATCCTTTCATTACCTCGGGCCGATACTGCAAGTTCACGCGTATGAGGCGCGGAATAGGACCGATCGCCGCCAGGCTGGTCGCGCTCCCTGAAGCCGTCGTGTTTATTATACGCGGTTGCAGCAGCACTGTTCCCGCGACCACTGTCAGAGTATGAGTGATGGAACCCGCCAACGACAATTCAACGCCACGGTGGCGGATGTCACCCAGTTGTCGGAACACGTTGACTTTATCAAGCCCATAGTAGGGCTTATCGATTTGAAATATGCCCCCAATCAACTGCAGATTTGGGCGAATCTGGTAGCGTATGCCGGCATCGATTTGACGCGTTAATGCGGCTGGCACGGCCTCATCGCGATTTTCAGCGTTCCCCGGTGCGGTGCCCAACTCCTCGAAGCCACGCGTATAGCCGGCGTACGCGGCTAACTTGCGCGAAACGTACACAGCGACGCCAGCATTATACAGCCAGGGTGATTTACGGCCTTGGACTGGAGCCGCATCGTTGCGTGTCAGTGTTCGCTGATAGGCGGTTTTTTGCAGCGCCACACTCAATTGCCCAACATTTTGCCAAACGCCTTCGTAAGCAACACCGCCAGTGATCTGGCGGGTGCTGGTAAAAGTGGGAGTGGTAGTCTGAAACTGTGGTTCAGCCAGATCCGGAAATTCACCGATCTTCACGGACCCTAAGCTTAGTCGATCACCGCCACCAAAGGTGCTGCTGCGGTCACGGGCACGTGTTGTTATATAGACGGTATGGCGGCGCATGCTCTCGAGAAAGGATTTTGACAGTCGGATTTCGCCTGATGTGGACCTTTTGTAACGCGGCGGCGTTTGCTCAATAGCATAGTCGCCCCTACCAAGAGTATCGGTGTTCAGCAAAAAGCCAGTGAAGACCCTGGGGGTGTTGTTTTCGGAACGAAAAATACCCGCTTGGAGGTTCCATCCATCAAACAAGTCCACTGTACTGATAAGGCCGTAGTTAAATTGCTGGAACCCGAAAAAGAGCCACTCCGGACTCGTCAGATCCTCCGCACGGAATGTTGGCGGATCGTTGTCCCCAATAAAGACGCGGGGTCTGTCGCCCCCGACTGCCCTGGTCTTTGAACCGCTCCAGAAAGGAACAACTGAAACTACGTCGTTCGGCGTCCAGTTTGCGATAATGCCGCCATTATATGTCGTGTCGCGCAGGGCAAATTGATGGGCACCATTGTGCTTGTAGCCGAAGCCTGCCCCAATGCTAAGGACATCCGAAATAACGGGAATTTGCATATCGATCTCGGCGGAATGTCTCGGATATGACAGGAGTGCGCCATGTCCGGCGAGCACGCTGGTGACGAAGCTGTCGCCTGGAACCCGCAGCCTGAAGTCCGCTACGCCTGTGGGCGCCGGAAGAGGGTAACCCTGCGCACTGATACCGACGTGAATTGTTGAGCCGCGTCGAACGCGAACGTTCGGCGGAGCAGCCTGGTCAAAGTAAAGGCCATTAATGCGGAGATTTCCAGCCTGACTCGGGCTAAAGCCGCGAGCGCTAGCAGCACTATATAGCCCGATCTCCTCATTGCCGACGACCGTCCCAAAGGCGTTGTCTGCTTCAACAACTGCGTTTTCCCTCGCCCTTTGGGAGAATGCATGCCCTGACGAAAGTAAGAAGATGAGCGAAAAGCCGGTCAGGAGAAGTCTGGTGTTCATGCGATTCAACAATATTGTGCGAAACTCCCTTTTTATAGGCGGTAAGTTACGAAAATGACAAAGCTAAGAGAACCGCCATACTTTTCAAACTTTCGTCTAACAATCAAATCAATGCTCCATATGCAGCAATTAAACTCTCAAGGTATCCAGTTAAAAACATACCATGATAGTTTTAAGTAATTGATATTGTGTATAATTATTGTTTTTTTCTTCGACCTGGCTTTCTCCACTCCGGCGGTGTCAATTTCCAGACCCTACGAACCATACCCATGGTTACTCCTACACTCACTTCCCGCCTGGCGCGCTCAAGTATCCATTCCTTGGTATGCGGCTCAGTCATCTCGCCACGCTCTTCGTGGTAGGCTATGTCGTCAGAAATAAACTTCTTCAGCCATTTCTCTAGTTTTCTTAAGACGGCGGCCTTGTCTTTGTGCCAGTCAGCTTGAGTCTTATTGTAAGGGGCGAGGTGCTTAGCTCTTATCTTTCTTAGATCTTTTTTGAGCACTAGAATGCGTTCATAAATGACTGTACCGTCCCTGCTCCGGACCTTGGCCTTGCCCTGTGAAGGCAACCCAGGGTCAATTTTACCATGCCCAAAGATCCTTTTTGGCAGCTTCTTAGTTTTGTTCGTTGCAGGATCCTCAGCCCAAACACTTAGCTCGCCGCTCTCTATCACTTTTATAAGAAGAGGTAGAAGAAGATAGGTCCTTAGAGTTTGCCAAGTTATAACCCGAGGTATAGCGAGACGCTTTTTTTCTTCCCACGTAAATAGAGACCAGTCCTGTGGTTCTTCCCTTTCCAATTCTTGGTCTTGTTTTTGAACTTCCCTCCACTGTATTTCGTTTATCGCCTTTCTGTCGCGCACTGGAACGAGACGCCAGAGTTCGTCTACAGCTTGCCAGAACGGGAGGTAAATATATCTCTGCCCCCGTCGCGTCGTTAAAGTCACAGTGAGAGTTTTAGTCACTGCCCTAACCCCTGCCACGTGGGAAGCTGACAACATGCTCTGTTTCCAATACGGTCACATACGGTAGCCCATGTCTCCGTTAGCTCAGCCCGCTTAGCGAGCAGGTTTCTACGTTTCAGCTTACTTGCCAAAGGAAGGTCCTTATTCTATACCCACGCCTGTACCCATACCATAAACGCGGCACGAACAGTGCACTGGCGGAGGGGGTGGGATTCGAACCCACGATGCAGTTGCCCACATACCTCCTTAGCAGGGAGGCGCCTTCAGCCGCTCGGCCACCCCTCCATTTGGGCGGGGCGGGACCATGTAAGGTTTACCAGAGATTGTCAAGAAACGGTGCTGTCTTCACTATCAACAGCGGAAAGTTTTTGGAAGATTTTCGAACTTCAACATTTGGACTCTAGACTTAAAGATTTAGCATGGATTACCTGATCATTAGAACTGTGAGCAAATTCATCAAAAAAAAGCTAGATTTAGTTTTCCTTAGTACGCTCCTATTCCTAAACCAAACTGCACCAGTATCAGGCCAAGATAGCCAAAGAAGTTGGTCAGGTGAAATCAATGTGGGAGGTAGCTTAGCGACTGGAAACACAGATCGAACAGCTTTCGATGCAACCTTAAAGGCACGGTTTAGAACGGAACGTTTGGAGGATAAGTATCTTTTATCTGTCGAATTCGCTGATGAAAATAGCACAACCACAGCCCAACGTATATTAGCTGCAATAGAGTCCCGTGTTGATTTTACCGAAGACAACTATCTGTTCGGTTACCTAGAATACGACGATGACCGTTTTAGCGGGTTCAACTATGAAATCAACGCAGCTATTGGGATAGGTTATAGGGTTAATTTTTCCTCCGATCTTCTAATTTCTGCTCAATTAGGTCCAGGTTTCAGACTCAGCAAGCGCGAAGATACAAATCAATCTGAGAGTCAGGAAACGGTTAGGGGAAGTGTCGGTTTAGAATATTCTCTATCCAAGAATGCCTTGATCACAGATGATATAATTGCCACATGGGATGCGGAGCGTTTTAAAGTCGAAAATACATTCGCCCTGACAAGTAAATTGCTGGATAATCTTTCGTCACGCGTCTCCTTCAATATTCGACATAATGACACACCGCCTATTGGAACAAAATCGACCGATACATTAACAAGAATTTCTATAATCTATGAATTCTAAGTAATCATTGTCCGCCAAAATTATGGCGAGATGAATAATGCTTAGACAAGAGCTACGAGTCCTCATCTCCTGGGCAACTTTCGGGAGGCTTATCTGAAGGCATTAGAACATATTGATTCTCTTTGCTCAGTGCCGTGAAAATGGCTGACTCCGGGCCAAATCCTTCGGTTCTCATAAGAGCCGACAAATCACCCCAAAGAGTAAAATAATGCTGATATTCCACAACACGGTCTTGCTGGACGAACACTAGAAGCTGATATCGCGAATCGTTTAAGAGTCGTTTCGACAAAGTATCAAGATCATCAACCGGCCAGTTAAATTGACCTAGACTTGGGTGTGACTGGAGGTCTGTAAACGGCGCAACTACATAGAAACGGTCCCAAGCAAACGGAGTAAATTTAGACAGACAAATATTTGGGGATCTCGGACTTTCGCGTCCACTTAGCGGCGAAAATGTTCCTACTGTCTGTCCTTCAGAAATTGCTGCCCGCAACACTATGTCTTCTGCAAGATTCCTCAACCAGGGCGCGGGAACGAACTGGTAATACAAGCCCCCCGCGACTACCGTTAGTATTAACAGCAGACCAATAATAGCCAGTCGCCGTTGACTCCTCGATGGACGCTTCCAGAGACCCGCGATGCTTTTCACCCCTCACTAAGCTTCTTGAGTAAAAGTTCGTTAACCATCCCTGGGTTTGCTTTTCCTTGTGTAGCTTTCATTACCTGGCCAACAAACCAGCCTAGAAGTTTTTCTTTTCCGCCTTGGTATTCATTCACTTTATCAGGATTGTCCTTCATAACTAGTTTGATCGCGTCTTCAATCGAACTCGTGTCGCTGATTTGTTTCAGCCCCTTCTCTTCGACTATACTTTCGGGATCCGCACCGGTTTCGAGCATAAATTCAAAAACGTCCTTTGCTATTCTACCTGAAATTGTATTGTCCGAGATAAGGTCTATTAGTTTACCTAGGTTTTCTGAAGTGATTGGACTTTCATGGACGGCTAGGTTTTTCCTATTCAACGCACCAAATAGATTCGTAATCACCCAATTTGATGCAGTTTTAGGATCTCTACCTTTTGCGACCCTCTCAAAATAATCAGCAGTGTCCTTCTCCACCACCAAGACACCAGAGTCATAAGTGGGCAGGCTATATTCCTTAACAAATCTTTCTTTCTTAGCATCGGGTAACTCGGGAATAGTCATCTCTATATCTCTAATAAAGGCATCATCCAGTTCAAGGGGCAGCAAGTCAGGGTCGGGAAAATAACGATAGTCGTGGGCAAGCTCCTTTGAACGCATTGGACGAGTTTCAATCTTAGCGGAATCGAAAAGTCTTGTTTGTTGCGCAATGTCACCACCGCTTTCATAGACGGCCACATGACGTTTAGCTTCGTATTCAATAGCCTGCATAACAAACCGAACGGAATTAACATTCTTAATTTCACATCTTGTCCGCAACTGCTCGGAACCCTTTGGTCGCACCGAAATATTTGCATCACAACGCATTGACCCTTGTTCCATGTTCCCGTCACATGTACCCAAATATCTGAGAATAGACCTTAATTTACGGAGATACGCCCCGGCTTCCTCCGGGCTTCTCATGTCAGGCTTTGACACGATTTCCATCAGAGCAACACCGGACCGATTAAGATCGATAAACGATTTTTCAGGGTGCAGGTCATGGACCGACTTACCTGCATCCTGCTCTAGGTGAAGGCGCTCAATTCCAATTTCTCGCATTTCGCCATTAGACAGATCAAGCACAATGGTACCTTCTCCCACAATGGGTAATTCATACTGACTGATCTGATAGCCTTGCGGTAGATCTGGATAAAAATAGTTTTTTCGAGCGAAGACGCTTCTTTGATTAATTTGAGCTTTGATGCCAAGGCCTGTTTTGACCGCCTGAGAAATGCAAACCTCGTTGATAACGGGTAACATGCCAGGCATACCTGCATCAACAAATGATACTTGCGTATTCGGCTTAGCCCCAAACTCTGTGGGAGCGCCGGAGAACAATTTTGCATTCGAGATTACTTGAGCATGTACTTCGAGCCCAATCACCACTTCCCAGTCACCCGTTTTACCCTTAATGAGATATGTCACAACTGCTCTCTATACCTACAACGTGGCAAATTCAGCCGCTTCTTCCAAAACCCCCGCTACACGGAACAAGACATCTTCGTCCCATCGATTGGCAAGAATTTGCAGCCCTAGTGGCAAACCCTCTGACGAAATCCCAGCAGGAATCGAGATACCTGGCAAACCAGCTAGAGAAGCTGGTACAGTAAAAACATCATTTAGGTACATTTCTAAAGGATCATCCATCTTTTCCCCTATCGGAAACGCACTTGAAGGTGCTGTAGGTGTAAGGATAGCGTCTACTTTTTCGAATGCATTTGAGAAGTCTTGAAAGATAAGTTTCCTGACCTTCTGCGCCTTGAGGTAATAAGCATCGTAGTATCCCGCTGACAGCGCATAGGTTCCAATCAAGATTCGGCGTATCACTTCTGCTCCAAACCCAGCCGCTCTTGTCTTTGCATACATGTCATCAAGATTGTCGCCGTCGACTCGCAATCCATATCTCACACCATCGTAGCGGGCTAAGTTCGATGAAGCCTCCGCTGGTGCCACAATATAGTAGGTCGGTAATGCGTACTTCGTGTGGGGTAGATCGATTTCAACAACATCGGCACCAGCCATTTTCAGCCATTGAATGCCGCGATCCCACAAATCGACAATATCATTGCTGAGTTCATCAAGTCGGTACTCCGTTGGTATACCTATTCTAAGCCCCTTGATGTTATCCGTGAGAGACGATTCAAAATTTGGTACATTTAGACAAGAAGATGTGGAATCCCGCGCATCATAACCCGCCATCACTGAAAGCATGATTGCAGAGTCTCGTACGGTTCTTGCCATAGGGCCCGCTTGATCGAGTGAACTTGCAAATGCCACAATGCCCCATCTTGAACAACGGCCATACGTTGGCTTCATGCCTACAATGCCGCAGTATGAAGCCGGCTGGCGTATGGACCCACCCGTATCCGTTCCAATTGCACCGAGACATGTGTGCGCGGCTACCGCAGCAGCAGACCCCCCAGACGAACCTCCAGAAACTAAGGGCGTCGCATCTTCTTTACGCTTCCACGGATTTATGGTTGGACCATAGTGACTGTGTACAGTTGCCGATCCCATGGCAAATTCGTCAAGATTTGTCTTACCAACCATTATACAACCAGCATCCTTAAGCTTTGAAGTAACTGTGCTTTCATAAGGAGGAACAAAACCATCAAGAATGTGCGAACCCGCAGTCGTGAGCACACCCTCCGTACAGAATAGATCTTTTACGCCTATCGGCAGGCCTTCCATGGCACCAGCATCACCCCGCTTTATCTTGGCGTCGGACTGACTTGCCTGCTCGAGCGCCAAATCGGGTGTCTCGGTAATGTAAGCGTTAATTTCCCTGCTATTCTCTAATTCTTGAATATGCGCCTGAACTAGCTCGACGGCGCTAAATTCCCGCCGTGTAATAGCACATCGGGCTTCCGCAAGAGTCAAACGTGTTAAATCAGCCATTCACTCCACCACTTTCGGAACGGAGAAAAAGTCTGCCTTTTTTTCAGGTGAATTCTTTAATACCTGATCTGCATAGCCACCATCAGTCACCCGATCTAATCTCCAACGCAATTTTGCGTCGGTTCCACCAGTCATCGGATCAACGTTTTCCGTATCAACTTCCTGAAGTTGTTCTATCCACTCAAGAATACCTGATAGACTGTCTGAGAGACTATCGAGATCTTCCTCAAGCACCTCTATCCTAGCTAGGAAGGCAATATTTCTTACGGTGGCTTTATCGAGCGACATCGGCTACTTGTCTCATAACATCCAAGCCAACAAATCCACTTTGGAGCTGGCATGGCTTAACGGAAGGGCGCGGAAGGTAACACTCGATATGGTCGTCTGCAACCCTAGGCAATTGAAAGAAAAACTAGAACCGAACCAATGCATTCTTGGTTTGGATTTAGGCACAAAAAGAATAGGAGTCGCGATTTCTGACGTCTTCCACACTATTGCTTCACCAATGACCGTGATCAAACGCACCAAGTTTGCAAATGATCTGTGTAAGATCAAAAAAATTATTAACGAAAGGGACATTGGCGGAATAATCATCGGTCTACCAATAGAAATGGACGGTAAAGAAGGAAAGAAGTGCCAAGCCACGCGTGCCTTTGGCGATAATCTCATGAATCATGTATCTAAACCAATAGCTTACTGGGATGAACGCCTATCGACGGCAGCGGTCCAACGCATGTTAATTAAAGAAGCTAATATTTCTCGCCAGCGACGTAGCCATCTGGTCGACAAGGCAGCAGCTGCCTACATTCTCCAGGGCGCTTTGGACGCAATCTCCAGGGATTAGAGACCCAAACTAAATACGGCAGCCCCATCTACTTGCTCTTGCTCCTTGAGCGTCATAGTCATATAGTCCGGTTTTATGCGAGACCCAGACTTCCCGCATCGCCATCTTCTTGGCATTGAAGGTCTTACCCCACCGGAAATCAATCACCTATTGGACATTTCAGAACGGTACGTAGATCTGAATAAGGGCATCGACAAAACCTCGGATGCCTTAGCCGGCAGGACCATAGTGAATCTTTTCTTTGAGAATTCAACACGAACGCGCACTTCCTTTGAACTCGCTGGACTGCGATTGGGCGCAAACGTCATCAATATGCAGGCTGAGACTAGTTCTGTTGCCAAAGGGGAAACTCTGATCGACACTGCGGTTACGCTTAATGCAATGCACCCTGATGTCCTGGTTGTTAGGCACCCAGACTCTGGTGCTGCAAAGCTTCTATCTGAGAAAGTCAACTGTGGCGTCGTAAACGCTGGTGACGGAAGTCATGAGCATCCAACTCAAGCCCTTTTAGATGCTTTAACAATAAGAAGACGTAAGGGACATTTGGATGGACTTGTTGTTGCCATATGCGGTGATGTTATTCACAGCCGGGTAGCGCGTTCCAACTTTCATCTACTCCTCACGATGGGAGCGCAAGTTAGAATAATTGCCCCGCTAACGCTTATTCCAGCCGCAGCTGACAGACTAGGTGTAGATACCTACACAAATATGCAGGAGGGGCTGAAGGATTGTGACATCGTCATGATGTTGCGTGTTCAAAATGAGCGTATGCTGGGAAATTTCATTCCCTCAGTACGAGAATACTTCAGATTCTTTGGTCTCGATCACAAGAAATTGGCACTCGCGAAATCGGATGCACTTATCATGCATCCGGGACCAATGAATCGAGGAGTAGAAATCGATTCCGATGTTGCGGATGATTACGAAAGGAGTGTGATTCGGGAACAGGTAGAACTGGGGGTTGCGGTCCGCATGGCAGTGCTTCAAGTCCTAGTCAACAATCATTCCGTAGACATCATTAGGAGCCCAGAATGAAAACTGAAAATCTGGGACGTGTTGCTTATATTAATGCGCGCATAATCGACCCAGCGAGTGGATTTGACGGAAAGGGAGAGCTACTCACGGAGGATGAAGTTATTAGCGACTTTGCGCCTAACCTGTTTGATGGATCCCCCCCAGAAGATGCATCAATTGTAGATTGTGACAATCTCTGTTTAACACCTGGTCTAATTGACATGCGTGTCCAGTTACGAGAACCGGGCGAAGAACACAAAGAAAGCTTGCATAGCGCGGGATTGGCTGCCGTATCCGGCGGCGTAACATCAATGGTTTGCCTACCTAACACGAATCCCGTAATGGACGATGAAGCAACTCTAGAGTTTGTCGCGCGTCGTGCACGAATGTCAGCTCTTACTAAAGTGTACACATATGGTGCAGCTACACGAGGTCTAAAAGGTACAGAATTGGCTGAAATGGGTCTCCTTGCCGAAGCCGGTGCACTTGCTTTTACAGACGCCACCAAAGCAATCGTAGACGCGCAGGTTATGCGCCGCGTCTTGTCATATGCGGCAACGTTTAATTACATGGTTATACAGCATCCCGAAGAACCTTCCTTGGCGGGAAGCGGCGTCATGAACGCCGGGGAAATGGCTACCCGCCTCGGCCTATCAGGCATCCCTCGAGAAGCAGAAATTATAATGCTGGAGCGAGATATACGGCTGGCAGAAATGACAGGAGCGAGATATCACGCCGCACATATTTCGACGTCCGATAGCGTCGAAATAATCCACAAAGCAAAGAAACGGGGAGTAAATATTACCTGCGATACGGCACCATTTTACTTTGCGTTGAATGAGATTTCAGTCGGGGATTATAGGACCTTCGCAAAATTGTCGCCCCCGCTCAGGAGTGAAGATGATCGGCAAGCAATCGTCATGGGACTAGCAGAAGGTGTTATCGACGCTATTGCTAGCGACCATGCACCGCAAGATCAAGATAGTAAGCGGCTGCCGTTCGCGCAGGCAGCTTTTGGCGGGAGTGGATTGGAGACCCTTTTGCCAGTATCTTTAGAGCTCTATCACAATGGACACATGGATCTTGCTGATACTTTGAAACTTCTGACCCTTGCTCCTGCCGATCTACTGCGCCTAAATGGAGGGCGCCTTGGTAGGGGAAAGCCGGCTGATCTGGTTGTGTTCGACCCTGATCATGCCTGGAAGGTAATTGCAGACAACTTCCGCTCTAAGTCAAAGAATTCCCCCTTTGACGGACGCCCTATCCAAGGTCACGTGCTACGAACCGTTATAGACGGCCGGACTGTCTACACAAATGTTGGATAGTTCAATGTTAGTTAATAGTCCGATACTCTTATTTTCTATAATATTTGCAATAGGATACCTACTTGGCTCGATACCTTTTGGAATTTTGCTAACGCGGTTCGCCGGCCTTGGTGATCTAAAAAAAATAGGATCAGGAAATATTGGCGCAACTAACGTGCTGCGAACGGGTAGCAAGAGTCTTGCAGCAGCAACTCTATTCTTAGACACCAGTAAGGCTGTTGCTGCGGTTATAGTGGCGCAAACCTTAACCAGCGGATCTGCGTCCCAAATAGCTGGGTTAGTTGCGGGAGCTGGTGCTGTTCTTGGTCACGATTTTTCCATATGGTTGAAATTCAAAGGTGGTAAAGGAGTCGCCACGTCTCTCGGAATGATGATTGCAACTACACCGCTAATTGGCGGCATGGCGTGTGTGACATGGGTAGGAATGGCTATAGTTTTCCGATATTCATCATTGTCCGCATTGATCGCTTTAGCAATCGCACCAGTTTTTGCTATTATCTTGGGGCTAACAAATGCAACTCTAGTGTACGCTGCTATAGCTGTTCTTGGTTGGACTCGTCATTGGACAAACATTAAGAGATTGTACACGGGCGACGAACCACGGATTGGTGAACCCAATGTTTGAAACTAGTACAAAGTCCCCGAGGACTGCTGAGATCGGTCATCTAATACAGACAGCTTGAACCAAACTTACACGTGATATCTCCCTCTGATAGTGATCCAGTCAGAACAATTTGTGTGCTTCCCGTCAGCCCGCAATCCAAGTGCTAAAGTTCAGAAAAAGTTGATTCGGGTAAAAAAGACCACCTTTACAATGCAGCGACAATATCGGCAGGAAACTTTCGCTCTTTTTGCGAAATAGTCCAGCCAACTCAGATGGTATTAGGGCACATACAAACTATTATAAGGTATTGAAAATAATAGAAAAACGAATTAGCCGGTATTATGACTGGCAATTGACTACTTCACGGGAGTGTGATCAGTAACAGTTGACGAAATGATCCGACAATGCCAAGTGTCTGAGCCCGTGCTATCCATAGTACCGCTCGATGCTTAGTTTCCGGCCTATG
>Ga0315336_1003831_pt1 | contig 19212 bp, 12 predicted proteins | sample ASW5metaG_FD_204512 | JGI IMG/M metagenome (GOLD analysis project Ga0315336, IMG submission 204512) | Ammonia-oxidizing marine archaeal communities from Monterey Bay, California, United States - ASW #5 | ecosystem: Environmental > Aquatic > Marine > Intertidal zone | place: USA: California... | reverse complement strand
GACACCCTTCACCAGCGTCGGCTCGAACGGCCCGATCATGTGGAGGTTTCGATCCTCGCCTATCTCACCTGCATACTCGCGCGCCGCCTGAAAATCATCACCGTGTTCGATTAGTTCAGCACCCTGAGCGCGCATGGCGGCATTCTTCTCGCGGCTGTTAGCTTTCGGAACTACGATCACGGCGCTGAGGCCCGCTTTTACAGCAGCCGTCGTGATGCTTTGGCCGTGATTGCCCCGGGTCGCCGTGATGACCCCTGCGACTTCCGGGGCTTTCCTCCTTAGTTCGTCCATGTAGACTATGCCGCCGCGAATTTTGAAAGCGCCGATGGGGGTGTGATTTTCATGTTTGACCCAAACTTCCGCGCCCACGCGCTCGCACAGCAACGGCCAGCATCGCTGGGGGGTTGGGTCCATCTGCTCGTGCACCAGCTTGGCGCCGGCTTCGATTTCGTCAAGCGTCAACATGCGGTCAACATTACTTTGCTAGGGGTGAAATAAAAAGCGGCGGCTCAGCAATTTGCCAAGCCGCCGCAGGTTTACAGGAGGTGGGCCTCGTTACTCGGCCGCTTGCCGCATCGACTGCGCGCCGCCCCCATGACGAAGCAGACGGCCCGAATAGGTATTGGTCTGCTCGTCGTTCTCAATCGTGACTTCGCCATTGATCAAGATGTAGCGATATCCCTTGGCGCGCTGTGTGCGCCGCCATTCGTTGCCCGGAAGATCGTGGGATATCTCGGCAGGCAGAACTTCCAAATTGTCGAAGTCGTAAACAACAATGTCTGCGGGCGCGCCCTTCTTGATCATGCCACGCTCGGTAAACCCGGCCAGTTGCGCGGGCAGAGCAGACAGCCGCCAATGGGCATCTTCGAGGCTGATCATATTGTTGTCGCGCACGGTTTTGATCAGTGCTTCTGTCGGATAACGCCCGGCGGTCAGGAACTTGGTGTGGGCGCCACCATCGGATACCCCATACAACACATAGGGGTTGTCGATGATCTCTTGCAGGTTCTCAAGCGACTGATTGGGCGGCATGGTGAAAAACTCGGTCTTCAGCTCATCTTGAACTGCGATATCCAACATGGCATCGACCGGATGCTTGCCGGTTTTCTCGGCCACTAGACCAATGGTGTGATCGAGCCATTGCTCGGTTTCGGGGCTGGCGGGGCCGGTGACCACAATCTCGTCAAAGGACGCGAGCACGATGAACGGCATGTTGTCTTTCATGGCTTGGCGGCGTTCCGGGTCAGCCAGCTTGACCATTTTCTCTTCGATGGTACCAACGGTTGCTTCACGCCAGGCTTCGGATTCGTCAAATAGGTTCCAGTCTTCGAAGGTGAAGGCAAAGCCAGCATCTGTGGTTAAGCCCTGGCCGTAAACCCGGATACCCCGGCGGCGGCAATCTTCCAGCCACTTCAGGTTGCTGCGATGGACGTGGGGCCGGTCGTCGAACGCTTGCACCACGTTATAGACCAGCGGACGGCCGCTGATCTCGGCTAGCTCTTCCATATGCTTCCGGTCGGCTTTGTTGTCGCCGCTTGCCAAGGTCATCTGAACGTGACCCTGATTGCGTTTACCGAGCACTTTGGAAAATTCGATGCAGGTTTCGTCGTGCATCATGTCGGTGGGCATGGGCGTTCCGTCATAATCCAGTTGCAGGCTCGACGGTCCACTTGGATGCAGCCGTTGCGCTGACCAGCCACAACCACCGGCGTCTAAAGCCTCTTCGAAGATACGCATCATCTCGGCGTGTTCTTCATCGGTCGGCATGCGCCCGGCTTTGGCGTCGTCCAAACCAAGCACCGTGATCAAGATCGGACCCACCGGCACATAAGGCAAAATATTCATGGCTTTTGGTGTTTCTTCGACCGCGTCCAGAAACTCTGGGAAAGTTTCCCAGTTCCATGGCATTCCTTCTTTCATGGACGCAAGCGGTATAGCTTCGACGCGGGTCATGCTCAGCATCGCACGCTCGCGCAATTCAGGGGCAATTGGCGCAAAACCAAAGCCGCAATTGCCGATCACGACCGACGTAATGCCGTGCCAGCAGGATATCGAACAGTAGGGATCCCAGAACAGTTGCGCGTCGTAATGGGTGTGCAGATCGACAAAACCGGGGGCGACAATTTGACCTTCCGCGTCCAGCACTTTGTCCGCCCGGTCGGCGTCAATTCGGCCGATCTCGGCAATTACTCCGTCCTTGATGGCGACGTCTGCTTTGTAACGTGGAATGCGTGATCCATCGACGACAGTGCCGCCTTTGATGACGGTATCGAACTCGGCCATATGCTTCCCTCCTTGACATAGGCTTCGGTCTTAGCTGTATGCGCTATTCCTCCCCGAAACAGCGTATCAACCGAAAGCCCCCCTAAACGATCGTTTAATATAGCACAGAGTCTACGCTTGGTCACTCGGCGTGGCAACCAGTTACCCGGGACTTTGGAGTTAGATTATTTCTGAACGATGAATGTTGACTTTGACCGCCCAGGAATTCGTGGTTACCTGTGTCTTGCCAGAAAATAAGAAAATGGGAGGAAATTGTGACCAGATTATCGAAACTCAGCCGGTCGATCGAAGGCAAAATCGCGCTGGTGACCGGCGCGGCCAGCGGTATGGGCCGCGCAACTGCGCATTTATTTGCGGACGAGGGTGCCCACGTGGCGGTGACCGACGTAAACGCCGACGGGGTCGCCACAGTGGTGAAGGAAATTGAAGACGCTGGCTTGAGTGCCAAGGGCTGGACCTTGGATCTGGCCGACCTGGATCGCATCAAGACCGTCACTGACGAAGTTGCCGATCACTTCGGCGGCTTGGATATTCTGATCAATAACGCGGGTATCTCGAAATTCATAGCGATCGACGACGCGGACTATGAGGACGTTTGGGATCGGCACTTGGACATATTGCTTCGGGCGCAGGCGCGGACCATCCGGGCGGCACTGCCCTATCTGAAAGCCAGTGGGGCAGGGCGTATCGTGAATATCGCCAGCACCGAAGGACTGGGTGCGACCCCGCAAATCAGTCCCTATACGGCGGCCAAACACGGCGTCATTGGTTTGACACGCGGGCTCGCGGTCGAACTCGCCCGCGATGGCATCACGGTGAACTGCATTTGCCCTGGGGCCATCCGCACTGCAATGACTGATGAAATTCCGGAAGAACACAAACAAATATTCGCGAAACGCCGGATCCCATTGGCGCGCTATGCGGAACCGGAAGAGGTTGCCCACGGCACATTGAATTTCGTACTGCCATCGTCAAGTTATATGAACGGTGCTGTATTACCGGTCGATGCAGGCCTGACCGTCAAAAATGCGTAAGACATGACCTCTAGTTAGGAGCCTCGTCATGACAATAGAAGCCCTACGTACGCCGGAAGAGCGCTTCGCGGTGCTGCCCAATTTTTCCTATGAACCAAATTATGTGGACGGGTTGCAGGGCTATGAGGGCCTGCGCATGCACTACATTGATGAAGGGCCAAGTGACGCCGAAGACACCTATTTGTGTTTGCATGGCGAACCCACCTGGTCCTATCTGTATCGCAAAATGATTCCGGTTTTTCGAGCAGCCGGCGGACGCGTGATTGCACCTGATTTCTTCGGTTTCGGGCGCTCTGATAAACCGGTTGATGACGCCGATATCACCTTCTCGTTTCATCGGGATTCATTGTTACGCCTTATCGAACATCTGGACCTCAACGACATCACACTCGTATGTCAGGATTGGGGCGGCATCCTCGGGATGACTTTACCCCTCGACATGGCGGCGCGTTTTAAGCGCTTGATCGTCATGAACACGGCGTTGCCGACAGGTGCCTCACTTGGCGAAGGATTTGCCATGTGGAAGCAATATGCGGGATCATTTCACGATATTCCGGTTTCCGGCTTGATGGCCGCCAGTTGTCCTGATGCCCTCGACTGGATGGATGTGGCCGCCTATGCGGCACCTTTCCCCGACGATCGCTATCAGGCGGGCGTCCGGCGTTTTCCGCAATTGGTGCCGGTTGAGCCCGGCATGGAGGGTGTCCCCTATTGTGAGAAAGCGCGGGCGTTCTGGGCGAACGACTGGTCAGGCCAATCTTTCATGGCGGTTGGCTTGCTGGATCCGGTTTTAGGCAAACCAACCATGGATGAACTTCGCGGCACCATCAAGAACTGCCCTGAGCCGCTCGAGCTCGAGAATGCAGGCCATTTTGTTCAGGAATGGGGCGAAGAAGTGGCCATGGCCGCTCTGCAATCTTTCGAAGTCCCCATCAACGGAAACTGACACGAGGCAAGAGCTATGAGCAGCGTGGCTGACTATTTTAAAGACGGCCCCTTGAGGGCGTTTGCGAAAAGCAGGGAAGCGGACCGGGGCGCGCCCAACCCGGTGGCTGAGGCGGCGCTGGCGAGGGATAAACAAGAAAGTCTGGATCTTGCTGTAAAAGCGCGCTGGGTCGCTCTCGCTATCATTGCCGCGATGATACCGTTCATAAATCCGCGCCTTGAGATGCTGTATTACGAAGCGGCACTGGCGGGACTTGCCCTAATTGCCTGGATCCAACGCAAGGTCGGCCGCACAGGCCTGTCACAAATCGAACTCATCCTCATGTTCTGTGATTTGGCGCTGATGACCATCATCTGTGTTTTCCCGAACCCGTTTGGAAGTGAAGATTGGCCGCTGCCCATGTCATTTCGTTTTGCTGGGTTCATGTATTTCTTCATCTTGTTGGCGGGGGCGACGCTCGCCTATTCATGGCGAACCATGATTGCAATGGGGTTTTGGACAGCCGGATTATGGCTCTTGAGCTCCGGGGCTGTTTGGATGTTCGCGCCAATTGATCAGGTGTTGGCCGCGGGCGCCCAAACTGCTTTCGCTGGCGAAGGTCGTATGGCCGATATGCTCGACCCGAACAATGTTCAGATCGATATCAGAATTCAGGAAGCGGTGGTTTTCGTGATCGTTGCTTTGATCCTCGCGCTCGCGGCACGGCGCTCCTATCGGTTGCTGATCGGCCAAGCTGAGATGCAGCGTGAACGCGCCAATTTGGCGCGTTACTTTTCGCCAAATGTTGTCGAGGAACTTTCCCACAATGATGAGCCGTTGAAACAAGTGCGGTCCCAGGACATCGCGGTGTTGTTCGTCGATATTGTGGGCTTCACAAAGTATGCCGCCGCGACCAATCCGGAACAGGTGATCGACACTTTGCGCGCCTTTCACGCGCGTATGGAGAAAGAAGTATTTCGTCACCACGGCACGCTAGACAAATATTTGGGCGACGGATTGATGGCCACGTTCGGTACACCTGCGATCGGCGAGCGGGACGCGCTTAACGCCTTGGATTGCGCGCGCGCCATGGTGGCCTCGGTCGATGCGTGGAACGCCGAGCGCGCGGCGGCAGGCGAGCCGCCCATTCGCGCAAGTTTCGGCCTTCATTATGGCCCCGTTGTGTTGGGCGACATCGGCGAAAACAGGTTGGAGTTTGCGGTTATCGGCAACACGGTCAACATTGCAAGCCGCTTGGAAGCGCTTACTCGCGAGCACGATGCGGTGTTAGTTGCGAGCGACGCGCTGATTGATCGTACTCGTGAGGAAGCCAACGGAGAGAAAGCTGATCTGGAAAAATTCTCGAAAAGGGCTGATCAGCCGATCCGCGGTATTGAAGAACCTATGACCGTGTGGACCTTCGCTTAGACGGGGTCTAAAGCACTGAAAGCTAGCAGCAGGAGCTGGAGCAGGTTTTGACCCCGGCCGTGCTGTAAACCTTGCGCGCGGTGCTGGCGCCGGTCACGACCCGTGTTGAGTCAACCGATGCAGATTGAGTTTCCGTGCGCGACCCACCACGCACGCCGGTGGTTATTCTAAACTCCTGATCACCCACCTGTGCGTCGATTTCGATGGTGTTGTCACTGGTCGCGCGCCATTTGGTATAGTCCGCGCCGTCGAGGCGTATGGACACCGCATCGGTGTCGGGCAAATTTGTCACACGAAAACTAGTTGGTGTGCCGCGTTTTGAAGGCGTGGCTGCATAGGTGCTGACATTCAATACGCCATCTTGCGGATCATTCCACGCACGCATAACCCCGACGGTTGGATAATCGATGCCCTCGACGGTCGGCTCGCTAAATCGATCTTTATGATCGGTGTTGTTATATGCGCGAGACCACGCGCCTTTGTCGGCTGCCTCACAAACCATGGTCAGCGCCGAGAGCTGACCGCGCGGGTACTCTTCACCGCTGCCGAACCACCAGCCGAAGCGTGTGCCTTCATCACCGAACCAGCGCGGTTCGCAATGTTCTTCCATGTACTCGCGAATGCGGGTTGTGGTCGTGGTGTCACCCAGGTCTTGTGCGATCAGCAGTGTGGCAGGCAAAAAGCGCGGGTCCGGCAAAAATTGGTGAAACGGCTTTTTCGTGTCGTCCCAACCAAGCATACGCACGGCTTCGCGGTACAGGTACTCTCCGAATTCGCGGTTTTGCGGTAACACGTAAGGCGTGATCCCGAGGGCCGCAAAGGGTGTCGCCCCGACCTGATGGCCAAACACCACTTCTTCGATAGGATCGTAGTACCACGGGAATTCCAAGAGCCCGCCCTTGCGGTCCATCTTGAGGAAGTTTTTCTTCGCGAACTCAACCCATTCGTCATAGACGCCGTGAAACTTTGTGCCGGTCGTATTGTCGGTCAGTTGTAGCCCGAGGCCTGCGCCGCTGAGGCAAAACGGCCAGATCTTGGTATTTTCACAATGGGGGCCCTGGGGCCGGTCCTTCCACTGCTGGTTCAGGAACTCGGCGATCCGATGGTGGGTCCATTCGAAGGTTTGTTCCCGGTAACCAACCATATTGAACGGCTGTTCCCACTTTTCATCGCCCGTGACATAGCGATAAGTTCCAAGAAGCAGGGTAAAGAAACCTCTGAAAAACAAATTACCGTCGGCGGCGATGGGGTCCGGCTGCAAACCCCATGGCTCAATGCCATTACCGGGCCAGCCCGGCGGGTTATAGCGGCCCTGAAGGTGAGGCGGCAAATAGGCTAGCCATTCCGGAGGATACTGGTCTTGATTGGGGTCGTGGCCGACCATGGTAATCCAATCGATGGCGGCCCAAAACGTCGTAAAGCGTCCAACCAACTCGTCTGCGATGCGCGAGTAAACTTCGCGCCACGCAGGTGTTTGGTCTGCAAGCACGGGCAGTATGTAAGCGGTTTCAGACAAATCGAAACGCGGGAATGTACACATGGGTGGCGTGCTGTCCCGGTCCCACCACTCGTGAGGTGTCCCGTTTATCGACCAATCGTCTTCCGTTGTCGCTTTGTCCCAAATAAAGCGGAGCCAACCTCGTGTGCGATCAGATACAGCAGCGGGCATAGGTCTAAAACTCCTTCTGCAGATCGTCGCTCGCGGTCTGCAGCATGCTCAATTTTTCGCGTTGGACCCAGGCGGCTTTCCATTCCGGGTCAAGGCCCTCGATCGCGGGTTCGCGCGTGATCATGTGGGCCGCCGCGATATCGTCCCGAGGAGCCGCATAGGCGCCTTCGAAGCGGGTCGGACGTCGCTTTTGATTGCCGAGTGGGATCACCTGTTGAAGGCGGCCTTCGAACCACAGTAAGACCATCAAATTTCCTTCAATTTCTACTTTGTCGGCGAGCACGCCTTCGACAATTTTGTTGGCTCGGTTTCTTGACAAAAAAGTGCGTAACGCGAGGCCCGTTGTGTCGAAGCGAAGGAGGCAGTCGTATTTTTCAGGAATGCCGTTGCCCACCGATATATTGCGATTTTGAATGTGAAAATGGTGCGCCACATCCGCTGCAACGACGACGACAGTTCGGTCACGGGTTAGCGCTGCGCGAAAATTGCGATCCTTTTGGCTCGCGCGCACAAGTCGTTTTCCGACGACGGTCAAAAGCTGATTAAGGAGAAACTTCGACATGCCTAACGCCTCCCTGCACCAATTATAATGAACGGTAACAGACGGAGCAGCAATCCCTCAAGTCTCAGCTACTAACATTTACCCAGTATATGTAGGGGTTTGGCCCAACTTAGCCGTGGCTTGCTAGGCTGTGAAGTGCTGCTCGGATCGAATGGGCGAGTTCATTTCTGCTGATCGGCTTGTTCAGCAGTATCGCGTCGTCCGGCAACGCCCCGTCCGGTAAATCGGTATAGCCGGACATCAAAATGGCAGATAATTGCGGTCGCAGTTCTTCTGCATTTTTCCTCAATTCAACACCATTCATCCCGCCAGGCAAAATGACATCGGTAAGCATCAAATCGATACTTTTGGCGGTTGCCAATATGGACATTCCTTCTTGGCCACTAGCTGCCTCGATGACTTCGTACCGCAGAGATTTGAGGAGATCGACCGTCACTTCGCGAACACTTGGATCGTCTTCTACGACCAAAATTACCTCACCATTCCCTTTCGGAAGTTCAGAAGAGATATCGGCGATTTCTTTCGACGCCGGTCCAATTTTCCCTGGCAAACACAAGTTTACAGTTGTGCCAATTCCCTCTTCGCTATGGATGGTTACGTGACCGTTTGACTGTTTCGCAAACCCATAAACCATACTGAGACCCAAGCCACTGCCCTGGCCCACCTCTTTGGTCGTAAAAAAAGGATCAAAAACATGTTCCAGTACTTCGGGGATTATTCCGGTACCGGTATCGGTAACTGAAACTCTGACAAAGTTACCGGCCGCACTTGGAAACTCAGCGTGTGTCTTTGCCGTATGAAATTCATTCTTCGTTTTGATTGTTAACCGTCCGCCTTCGGGCATCGCATCACGCGCATTGATGGCGAAATTCAATAGCGCATCTTCCAATTGGCTTTGATCGACTTCGGTCTTCGATAAACTGGCGTCCAACTGAGTCTGAATCTCGATACTCTCCGGAACTGTTCGGCGCAGCATCGCCGCGGTATGAACAACCAGTTCGTTCACGTCTACAATTTCGGGGCGTAGCGTTTGTTTGCGCGAAAACGCGAGCAAACGACGGGTTAGGTTTTCACCCCGGGCAACGGCTTTGATTGCCTTTTGCAGGAGGTTGATTTCTTTTGGGTTTGCGGTTTCATCCAGATATTCGCCGACCAGTTCGACACTCGCCAGTATGATTCCCAGCAAATTGTTGAAATCGTGAGCAACTCCTCCTGTTAGCTGTCCTATCGCCTCCATTTTCTGAGAATGATGAAGCTCTTGTTCGATCATTTTACGTTCTGTGATGTCGATTAGCAGGCCGTAGATACTGTACTCGCTTTCGCTGTTATCGGTCGTTATTCGGCCGATCATTTGCATCCACCGGATGGTGTCGTCGGGCAGAACGACCCGATATTCGATTTCTATTCCTGCTCTATCCAGTAGTACCTGATCGAGTTCACCCAGGACCCAGTCTCGATCGTCTGGGTGTACGCGCGCCAGCCAGTGGTAAAAACTCGCTTCATCGGTTTCTTTGTCGTAATTCAAAAGCTTGTAGTGTTCGTCGGACCAAATGACTTTGCCGTTCGCGGGTTCCCAGAACCAGGCACCGGCTTTTGCTGCCCACAGCGCCAAGCGGGCCCGCTCTTCAGCGTCACGAAGGGCGGCTTCCGCTTGTTTGGCTTCACTAATGTCTTCAGACAGCCAAGTTACTTGCTCTGGCGCGTTGACGGGGTCTGTCGCTTTAGAAACCAAACGGCACCAAAAAGTTGTCCCGTTTTTCCTTTTTGCCAAAATCTCGGTTTCATATATTTCCCCCTCCGCGAGGATCGGATAGGCCTCTTGCTCGACTCTTTTGAATTCTTCAGGGTCTGCATAAATCTTTCCCGCATCAAAACCGTCGGTAAAGTTCTCCAAATTCCAGCCAAACATTTTTTCAAATGCCGAATCCACTCGGGTGATCAATCGGCCTATTGATTGATTAATAGAGATGTTTGCGCTTTCGAGTGCGATCACTTGTTCGGCTGATACCTGCGCAAGTGTGGCGGCCACTTCCTTGCGCTCGGTTATGTCGATCAGCAACCCGTACATGCTTTCCGGGCGTCCGTTACCGTCTTGAGTGATGCGACCAAGCAAATTAATCCAACGACTTTCTCCATCCGGCCGGGTGATCCGATATTCCAAATCGAAGTCCGAATCCAAATTGTCCTTGCTTATAAGAATAGAAACAACTTGAGGCTTTATTCGTTGCCAATCCTCAGGATTTATAAGTCCTTTCCAATTTTCGAAACTCGGCTCAAATTTAAGAGGGTCGTATCCCATTAATTGGTAGCATTCGTCAGACCAATAGGCCGCGCCCGCACCGAATTCCAGCCACCAGGATCCGGCATTTGCGGCCGATAGCGCCAGGCGGGTACGCTGCTCACTTTTTACAAGCTCATTTTCAGCCAATTGTCTGTCTGTTACGTCACGCGTGTTGACCACGACACCTTCGACTCCAGGTGTATCTATAAGACTGGTCATCTGGACTTCGTAATAGATGGCTTCCTCGCCTTCAAATTCACCTCGGATCAAAGGCAAAGTCAGGGTTTCTCCGGGTTGCTGGATAGCCTGTCTTAGAACGTATTGGTACAGGCCAACGTCGGCGGCGTGAACAAAATCGAAACTGGAGGTTCCAATTAGGTCTTCACAGGTTCGGCCGGTGATCTTGGCCACGGAAGGGCTGACATATTGGTACGCGCCATCCTTATCCAGGATAAGTGTGATGTCTTTCGTATCCTCAGTGATGGCTCGAAAACGCACCTCGCTCGCTTGAAGTGCAAGACGGGTCTGTTTGCGCTCGGTTACGTCACGCGCATTGACGATAATGCCTCTGACGGTCGGGTCTTCCAGTAGATTTTGGCAGGTTGTTTCAATGTCTCGCCACGTACCATCGGCGTGCTGAAACTTGAATTCCAAAGTGTCGGTGGCATTGACTGTTTGAGTCAGTTTCTGAATAGCGGCTCGTGCTCTTTGAGCATCCAGTGGGTCGGCGAATTCAAGAGCGCTGTGCTCAATAATATCCACGGGCTGGTAACCCAGTATGGTCGTAACGGAATTGCTGACAAACTGAACAACCGCATCCGAATCTAATATCGCGACAATATCGGACGAGTTTGCAACCAGCGCTTCGAGCCTTTTGTCTCGGCCAGCCTGCTTGGCGTCGCTCCCATGTCGGAGTAATTGAAATACGTCGCTAGTCAACGAACTAATGCGCGCGAACATTCCGCTCAGATCCTTTGAAATTCAACTGCAGCGGTCATTTTCTCATGTGAACTCAAGCAATAATCCCCGTTTCGCGAACGCGAGCCCGCCGGGCGAAATCAAGCTTCAGGCATAGTTTGGAATAGCTTTATGTCGGCTGTATTACTTTAGTGTCACAGTATGTGGTCGGTGTGTGACAATGCAACTAGCGCGTGAAATTAGCTGCGCTGTGGGGCATGAGGCGGTATTTAGGTGTTCGTCGTGGCCGCCGCCTGGGCCACCGGAACATCAATCCAAAAAGTTGTTCCTTTACCAACCGTACTTTCGAATCCGATTTTACCGCCCATTCGCTCGATTAGTTGCTTCGAGACCGAGAGGCCGATACCGGTGCCGGGGGTGCTCGAATTCTCAGCGCCCAAGCGGTCGAAAGGTTCGAACACCCGCATCTGCAGGTCGGCAGGGATCCCCTGGCCGGTATCGCTCACACTGATCCTCACGCAATCATCGCCGACGCAGGTGCAATCCAAAGTCATTCTGCCGCCGGGAAGATTGTACTTAATCGCGTTAGACAGCAAATTGAGTAGGGTCTGGCGGAAACGAAGAGTATCAACCCGGATCAGGGGTAATTTCTTGTCCGGCATATTGTTTGAAATCGTGATATCGCTTTGCTCTGCCAGGGCTTCAATCATGTTTACGCAGGTCTTTATCAGAGCTAACGGTTCTTGATCTGAAGATTCCAAAGGGATATCGCCACTTTCAATTTTGGCGAGGTCGAGCACGTCGTTGATCAACTCCAACATATGATGACCTGACCGCAGGATTTCTTCGACAAATTCCCGGTTGGTGTCGTTCAATTGCGCCGTGGTGTCTTGTTCGAGTAATTGTGCGAAACCCAATATGGCGTTCATGGGCGTGCGTAATTCGTGGCTCATGCTCGACAGAAACTCTGATTTTGCGCGATTGGCGGATTCGGCTTTCTCCTTCGCTACGACAACGTCACTCTCCGCTATTTTTCGTTCTGTGATGTCAGTTAACGTGCCTACGTAACCCTTTAATTTTCCATCTGGACCAAACTCCGGCAAGGCCTGTGACCAGGCCCAGGTCATGTGTTTCGCATCCGACCCAAACCGCAATTCCCCGGAGAACGGGCGAACATCTTTTGTGGCAGCCAAAAAATCTGAAACAAACTGATCTCGGTCTTCAGGGAGAATGAATTTTTGCCAATCATCACCAAGAAAGGGGGCTTCTGTGCCAGGCAAGTTCCCGATTTCTAGGGCCCGGTCATTGGCATAAGTAATTCGTCCCTCACTGTCGGCCCGGTAAATGCCGACGGGCGACAGGTCAGTTAAGTTTCTCAGATTCTGTTCACTTTCTTCAAGGGCGGTCTGCGCGGCAATGTGCTGGCTGATGTCCTGCACGGTACCAACAAACTTGCGCGTATCGCCGAATGTCATTTCACCAATGCTGAGGCGCATATGAAAATTGGAGCCGTCCCTGCGCTGGCCAATCACTTCACGCCCGATACCGACCACCCTGGCATGTCCAGTATCCATATAACGGCGAAGGTATTCGTCGTGCATTTGCTGGTCGCCGTCGGGCATCAGGGTATTTACATTCTTGCCAATAATTTCGGCAGCCGAGTATCCGAAAATGGCTTCCGCCGACGGGTTGAAAGATTCGATAATTCCGTGGTCGTCGATGGTGATCACGCCTTCGACGAGGGTTTCCAAAGTTGTCGTCAGCTCAAGGGTTCGCTGCCGGACGCTGCGCTCCAAGTCATCGTGCGCTTGTCGAAGCGCATTTTCGGCGCGCTTCCGTTCAGTAATATCCAAGGTATAGCCGATCATGCCGGTGACCGTACCGTCGGGCGCGGTAACCAGCGACGCCAGCATATGACCGTCAAATGTCGTGCCGGATTTGCGGACCATTGTCCCGTGTATATCCAGGCGGCCGTCACGCTGGAGGGGCTCGATAATTTCCCGAGCCATGTCTTCAATGCTACGTTCGTGGCAAATTTCGGCGTGCAGACCGATGGCTTCTTCGGCGGAGTAGCCGAACATTCGTTCTGCGCCCTTATTCCATTTTGTTATGTAGCCGTCTGCGTCCGTCGTGATGATAGACTCGTGCAGGTTATCGACAATTTCTTCCCAGTCACTCGATAGCAGTTCACTCTGACTACGCATGTCCAGATATATCCCCCCTGGGAAATCAGACGTTGCCTCGCCGGGATATTACCGCAAAAATTGTGTGGAAATCATTATCTAGATGCGAGTATATCAGTCAAAATAATACCCGCGTGTTATGAAACTGGCAAATTGATCCAAAAAGTAGTGCCTTCGCCAGGGTTGCTTTGAAAGCCGACGGTTCCGGCCATCCCTTCGATCAACTGACGGGTAACAGTAAGGCCAATACCTGTTCCTGGAATATTTGAGGCTTCGGCGCCCAGCCGGTCAAAGGGTTCGAATACTTTGTCATGCATTTCCTCGGGGATGCCCGGTCCGGTATCCGTTACTGCGACATGAAATATACCGTTTTCGCCCGAGCTGCATTCAAGGACCACTTCGCCGTCTGGACGGTTGTACTTGATCCCGTTGGACAGCAAATTCAGCAAAGCCTGTTTGAACCGAAGGGGGTCAATTTTAATCGTCGGTAGGTCGGCATCCGGGATAACGCTGCGCACACGTATTTGGTTCTCTTCGGCGGAAGCCTTCATCATGCTTACGCAGGCTTCCATTAATGGCCCAGGCGATAGATGAGCCATTTCAAAAGAAACAGTGCCAGATTCAATTTTGGCCAGATCCAAAACACCGTTGATCAGGTCGATCATGTGATGTCCCGACCGCAAAATTTCATCGACATAATCCTTGTGGGGTGCCGCTGCATCCTGCTCCAGCAATTGGGCATAGCCGAGGATAGCGTTCATGGGCGTGCGCAACTCGTGGGACATGCTCGACAAAAACCCGGATTTGGCATTGCTGGCCTCTTCGGCAGCTTCTTTCGCACGCACAATTTCTTGATCTGCTTCCACTTCCTTAGAGACGTCAGTGCGAACTAGCACCCGGCCGCCATCTCGGGTTTCGAATTCGTGCGCGATCACCCACCGACCGGTCTGCATTTGTATTGGTTTTGGCGTCACCTTTTCCGGGTGTCGATGCAAGGCGATACGACGTTGGATGACCTCTTCTGTTCGATAGTCCGGTGCGGCCAGTTCGGGCACGCTATAGACCGCGCGGATAAAGTCTTCGAACAATGTGCCGGGCTTCATGTACTCGACCGCTACTTGAAATTCCTTTTTTAAGGCGCTGTTACACAATACCAAACGGTCATCTTTGTCGAATAACATGAAGCCGTCTTTAATGCTTTCGATCGCGTCTTCAAGGTGTCGTCTTAATTCGCCCATGCGCACGCGCGATTCTTCGGCTTCCTGCTCCATCAGCTTGCGGTCGCTGATATCATAAATGGATCCAACAAACTTGCGTTTGCCGCCGACCACCATTTCTCCGACGCTCAACCAAATCGGAAAGTTAGAGCCATTTTTGTGCTGACCAAGAAGCTCGCGTCCAACCCCAATAATGAAGGCTTCCCCGGTTTGCAGATAGCGCTCCATATGTCCGGCGTGGCTGTTTTTATCTTTGTCCGGCATGAGGATGCTGAGGTTCTGTCCGACCACTTCAGCGGCGGAATACCCAAATAGAACTTCGGCGGACGGATTAAAAGATTCGATAGTGCCTGTTTCATCAGCAGTGATCACGCCCTCGACCAAAGTTTCCAAAGTGGAGCTCAGTTCCTGGGTACGTTCCCGAACCAAGCGTTCCAGATCTTCGTTTCCTTTTCGAAGGCTCTCTTCTGTCTTTTTGCGCGCGCTAATATCTCGTGTATTGCCGATAACGCCCTTTGGAGTGCCGTCGTTGTGGCGCAGCAGGGACAACATGACCAAACCGTCGAACAGTTCGCCTGACTTCTTCTTCAGTTTTGCTTCAAACTCGTAATTGCCTCGTTCCAACACCTCGCCGATAAAGCGTTCCCGGTCCATTAAGGCGTCCGGGTTGGCATACATCATGCCGACATGCTGGCCACGCATTTCATCGCCGGTCCAGCCAAGCAAGAGTTCGGCGCCGCGGTTCCAGGCGGTAATTTGACCCTTCAGATCGGCTACCAGAATAGACTCGTGAAGCTGATCAACGATCTGGCTCCAATCATCAGTGTAGGTTTGGTCTTCAGAGCGCTTCATATTCGGTGACTTCCCCCAAAGTCAGAATAATGGCGGGACGGGTTTCGCAATGACTACACACTACTATTTCAGCCATTATGGCCCAGAATGATTTAACAGCGGCTTTATAAACGCTAACGACGAAGGTTGAAAATACCCTTTTTTGAAATAGGTAATTTGGACTTTCGGGCCGGTCAGGGATTAGGGCCGATCTTTATTGATCGAAGACTGGCTGGATTTGCGGAGCGACACCTTTAGCGCCGAAAAAGCCATCTGGCCAACGCGCTGAATTCAGTGCAGATTAGCGCCGCACCAGGGGGGAATATGGACGCAGTGTCGGCAGATTCAGTTACCGATAGTATTGAGATAGCGGAGGAGTATCCGGCCCCAAGTCCGGGTACGTGGACCCCTGAACCCATTCATTTTGGGCGGCCGCATTCGGTTTTCGCCGCCGTAGACTTTTTTAAAGCGACAGAGATCGGCATGGCGAGGAGCTTGGAGCGTTATGGCGGACCCATAGAGAATGTCGAATTCAAGTTATCAAATCGCATTGCGTTCATGTGCGTTCGCCCTGTGGGGGCGCCGCCGGACGCAGACAAGCTGCCACCTAAGTGGCTATTTAAACTTATTCAAACGGTGCACCCGAAAATCGGCAAATGGCGCCGACGGGCAAATCGGGCGTACCGTGACAAATCCTGGCGCCCTCATATCGCCTGGTGGGACAATGAAGAAAAGCCGTGGTCGATTGCCAGGGCGGGGGAGCTTCGAGAAGTCGACCCCGGCACTCTAAATGACGAAGACCTGATAACGCACCTAACTGAATGCAAAGCGTTTTTTCTGCGGACCGCCGAAACCCATCATGTTCTGAATATGAGTTTCATGTTGCCATTGGGTGACTTTCTAAATCAGGCTAAGGGCTGGACCGACCTCTCCACAAGTGAACTACTGGGTCTGTTCGAGGGTTATTCCGGCGCCTCCAAAGGAGCGGTTGTGCAGTTAGAACAATTGCGTGCCGCATTGGATAATGACGCGGAAATGGCGGCGCTGGTTAGGTCCGACATAGCCCCAAGTAAGATTCTCGCAACTCTCGGCGGCGGTCGGGGTGCGGTTGCAACGGCCCTGAAAGCTTACCTGGATTACGACGGTTACAGAACCGTGACTGGCTATGACGTCGCCGACATGATGTTCATTGAATCGCCTGAGGTTGTGATTCGGGTCATTCGGTCGGTGATCGAAAATACCGGCGATCGAGACACTACCCCAGGCGGTGATCGTTGGACTGATGGCATCCGGGAAAAGGTGCCCCCGAAACATCGCCTGCAATTCGACGAGCTGCTGGCCGAAGCGCGCTCTGTCTTTCGTATCCGCGAGGAGCGGGGCGCCATGGCCGACGCTCTATCCACTGGCCTGACCCGGCGCGCGATTTTGGAGGCGGGTCGGCGCCTTGAGAAGCAAGGAAAAGTATTGGCGGCCGATCAGTTGGTGGACGCGACTCTCGACGAAATAGCCGCTTTGATCCGCGGTAGCGATAGTCCATCGGCCGTTGAAATCAAACTCCGGGCGGACTTCCGTATTAATCACGACTTTAGTGATGTGCCTAAGTATCTAGGTTCGAAACCAATCGAACCGCCACCCGCGGATTGGTTTCCCAAATCGGCCCGTCGAGCCCAACAAGCATTTCAAAAGATATTCTCTTTGATGCTCAATGGCGGCAAATCGGTCAGTGACGAAACCGTCATTCGAGGTTTGCCGGTTTATCCGGGTGTTTATGAGGGCACAGCGCGTGTGGTCGCGGACATGTTTGACATGGAGAAGATCGAAGATGGCGACATTTTGGTGTCGCGCATGACCGCGCCCAGCTTTAACGCGATTTTCCCCATGCTCGGTGCCGTGGTCACTGACCAAGGGGGATTGCTGTGTCACGCGGCGATTACGGCGCGCGAGTTTGCCATTCCTGCGGTCATCGGATGTGAAGATGCAACCACTCTAATAGCCGATGGGATGCGTCTCCACGTTGATGGTGCGTTGGGCGAAGTTCGTATTATCGGGTAACACACTTAATCTTTTCACCACCGGCAATTGGAAACAGCACATGACTAAATCCAGAGTTCTTGGCGCAATCCTCTACGATAATTTTGAACTGCTCGATTACTACGGCCCCTTGGAAATGTTTGGCAATCTCGGTCGTGATTTTAAAATCGTGACGGTCGCTGAAAAGGCCGGGTCGGTCAAATCGGTTCAGGGTCCCAGCACCGTGGTGGATGTTGATTTTGCGAATGCCCCGGACCTGGATTTTATTTTGCTGCCTGGTGGCATTGGCACCAGCGCGGAACTTGAAAATCCAGTCATGATCGATTTCCTGAAGCAGCGATCAGCGACTGCCGAGGTTGTCATGTCGGTCTGTTCGGGTTCGGCCTTACTTGCGAAAGCCGGAATTTTGGACGGCAAAAGAGCCACTTCGAACAAACTGTTTTTCAGCTTGGCTTCCGAGCAAAGCGACAAAGTTAATTGGCAACCCGCGGCGCGCTGGGTCGAGGACGGGAACATATTCACGTCATCGGGGGTTTCAGCGGGGACCGATATGGCATTGGGTGTGATTGCCAAAATTTATGGAATGGAGAAGGCGCAGGAAATAGCGGTCATGACCGAATACGAATGGCAGTCAGATCCGAGCCACGATCCTTTTGCGGAATACCTCAATCAAGGCGACATTGGCCAATACATGGAATTACTTGGGATCGAAGTGCCGGGCTAATTTGAAGTAAAGTTGTGCGCCATCACGCGAATTAGCGGCCCTCGACCCGCATGTCGTCAGGAACAATGCTTCCGGCGTCAACAATCAGTTCGTCATCCAGATAGAGCGAGCAATTGCGCATCGGCATGTCCAGGTGGCACGGGGTGTCATTGTCGCCCCCGAACTCGGTATCAGGGCCGGTCGAGAACAACACGTTGCCATAATAAGCCCGGCCATCCTGGCCTATGCCCGGCAGCTCGGTTGACCATTGGCACAAGTCATTCAGTCCCCAGCCGATGTGCGAGATCGCATAGGCGCGCGGGTCTTCGTAGTTTTCCATATACGCGCGCAGGGATGCGGATTCTGCGCCACCGTCGATCGCGGTGACATGCCCGGCTTTTACCGTAAAGTGAATCGGTTCTTCGAGTTGGGTGAGAAGCGGGTAAATGATATCCCCCCGGTCCAGCACCACCTGCCCGTTCACCCCATTTTTTTGGGCGCAGGTGGCAACGAAACCTGCAGGCCAATGATCCCACCGTCCCGGAGTGTCGGTGTAACCATAGGCGGTCAGCAGCGCGTCGGGATTGAGGTCATACGTGACGTCCGAGCCCGCGGCGTTGGTGAACCGCAATAGGGTCGCTCCCTTAAGACGCCGCCCGCCGGCCTCAACGCGCCGACGCAATTCTTCGGAGGGCAGCAAACGCTCAAGTGTCTCCATCGGCTCGACCACCATCAGAATACGGGTTCCCGCCGCTTGTAACGCCAATTGCTCATGTGAAAACAACAGCAACATCATGTCGATTACGATGTCTGCTTCTTTCAAAGCGGCCATAGCGGCGGTGTCGGACCCGAGACCGCTGTGTCCAATATTGGCGAGCTTGTCATTGGGATCGGCAATTTGCCCACTGCCAAAGTTTACCGTGACAACGTCCGCGCCCAATGCCTTCGCTGCCGCGCTGAACGCCTGGGCCCGGTCCTGAAACTGATCGCCTTCAGTAAGGACCGCGACCTTCTCACCGGACCCCACTTTGCACAGGCGCAATTCTTTTGCGAACAGGCTGACCATATTTTCAAACGCGGCATTGGACATGGAGTTGCTCCTCATCTCTAAGTAACTACTTTGGCAGTATCTCGACGACAAACCCGT
>Ga0315336_1003830_pt1 | contig 19225 bp, 17 predicted proteins | sample ASW5metaG_FD_204512 | JGI IMG/M metagenome (GOLD analysis project Ga0315336, IMG submission 204512) | Ammonia-oxidizing marine archaeal communities from Monterey Bay, California, United States - ASW #5 | ecosystem: Environmental > Aquatic > Marine > Intertidal zone | place: USA: California... | reverse complement strand
GAAATAGGCGAAAAGAGCAAAGACTTAGTGAGGTTTTACTAAGTCTTTAAACTCGAATGCGACCTGTGTAATATAAATTGTTGATTTTAATAGGTTCAAGCTAAGTCCTATGGCGAAAGAGACTGGAATAGTTGGCGATAATATTGGACGCGGGAATTCCGTCCCTGCGCCCGCTCGTCCGCGCCCGGACCATGGCTTGTACTTGATCGGATTGCCGATTTTAGGTTCCAGTTTGGCACTGGATCTCTCGCTTCTGCGACTTATCGGCCCCTGAACGTCGGAACTGCTCATGACAGGCTGGCTTTCGGGGGATCGATACAAATTCGCGGATCGAAATTCAGAATTGCCAAGGACGAAGTCAAATGAGCACGGAAAATAAAGACCACGTAAAAATCTTCGACACGACTTTGCGCGATGGCGAGCAATCGCCGGGCGCTTCTATGAATCTCGAGGAAAAAGTTCGAATAGCCCGATCCCTCGAATCCATGGGTGTCGACATCATTGAAGCCGGGTTTGCGATCGCCTCACCCGGTGATTTCGAAGCCGTTCAAGAGGTTTCGAAAGTTGTGAAAGACTCGGTTGTCGCCAGTCTGTCGCGTACGGTATTGGAAGATGTCCGCCGGGCGGGCGAAGCCCTCAAACCTGCGGCGCGGCCACGGATCCATATCGTAATCGCAACCAGCCCGCTTCACATGCGGGTCAAATTGCAGATGGAACCTGAAGAGGTTCTGCGGCAAATCGTTGACAGCGTAACACTCGCGCGCGATCTGTGCGACGACGTGGAGTGGAGCGCAGAGGACGCCACCCGTAGCGAGCACGACTTCCTGTGCCGGTGTGCGGAAACCGCCATCAAAGCGGGGGCAACGACGATCAATATTCCAGATACCGTCGGTTATGCCATGCCTGATGATATTCAGGCGCTGTTCGAGATGCTGTGCAATCGGGTACCCAATATCGACAAGGCGACCTTGTCGGCGCACTGTCATAATGACCTCGGGTTAGCCGTGGCCAATTCCTTGGGTGCGATCAAGGGCGGCGCACGCCAGATCGAATGCACCATCAATGGCATTGGCGAACGTGCTGGCAATGCGGCTCTGGAAGAGATTGTGATGGCGATCCGGACCCGTCCGGACGCACTGCCGTTTTCAACCAACATCGAAACCAAAGACATTACTAAAGTGTCCAAACTGGTGTCGACGATTACGGGTTTTGCGGTTCAGAACAACAAGGCGATTGTCGGTGCAAACGCGTTTGCTCATGAGTCCGGCATCCATCAGGATGGCGTGCTGAAAGACGCCAGCACCTACGAGATCATGACCCCAGAATCGGTTGGTCTGACCGAGTCATCTCTGGTCATGGGTAAGCATTCGGGCCGCCACGCGTTTCGGGAAAAGCTCAAAGATTTGGGCTACGAACTGGGTGATAATCAGCTTCAGGACACCTTTAAGCGGTTTAAAATTCTGGCCGATAAGAAAAAAACTGTCTTTGACGAAGATATTGTTGCCCTAGTGGATGACGAAGTAATACGTGATCATCAGCGCATTAAATTCGTCTCCCTTCAAGTAGCGTGCGGATCGACCGGTCCTCAGACTGCGGACTTGGTGCTCGAGATTGATGGCGAGGAAATCAGCCATAAGTGCGAAGGCAACGGCCCAGTGGATGCGGCTTTCCGGGCGATTAAGGCACTTTTCCCGACGACCGCAACCTTGCAACTTTATCAGGTTCACGCGGTAACACGGGGTACTGATGCTCAAGCCGAGGTGACTGTTAGATTGGAAGAGGACGGAAAAACCATCAATGGCCAAGGTGCCGATCCGGACACGATCGTCGCGTCCGTGCGCGCTTATGTGAACGCTTTAAACAAGTTATTAGTAAAAAGGGAGAAAACTGCACCCGCAGCCCTTTCGGCCTAACTTGCGGCCCGGGGCACGACGAAATTCGGGTTTCCTCTAAGACGTGGAAACCAATTAGTGCCCCGGGCCATCAACACGGCTCGGGTTTGGGGCCCGGTATATTGGGCTAGTTGTGTATCTAAGAGGCGTTGATAATGTTTTCCAAACTCCTTGGCTTACTGTCTGCCGACATGGCGATCGACCTTGGAACGGCCAATACCTTGGTTTATGTGAAGGGCAGGGGCATCGTCTTGAACGAGCCGTCCGTTGTTGCGATTGCCAGTCACCGCGGTAAGAAACAAGTTTTGGCCGTTGGTGAAGAGGCCAAGATGATGCTCGGGCGGACGCCTGGGAATATCGAAGCGATCAGACCGCTACGCGATGGCGTCATTGCTGACTTTGAAGTCGCTGAAGAAATGATCAAGCACTTCATCCGCAAGGTTCATAACCGGCGGTCGTTCGCGAGCCCTCAAGTGGTCATTTGTGTTCCGTCGGGATCGACTGCGGTTGAGCGCCGGGCCATTCAAGAGTCTGCCGAAAGTGCGGGCGCACGCCGGGTGTTCTTGATCGAAGAACCCATGGCGGCGGCGATCGGTGCCGGCTTGCCGGTGACCGAGCCAACGGGCTCAATGGTCGTGGACGTGGGTGGTGGCACCACCGAGGTGGCGGTTCTGTCACTCGGCGGTATTGTCTACTCGCGCTCGGTGCGGGTTGGCGGCGATAAAATGGACGAAGCCATCATCGCTTATATTCGCCGGAACCATAACCTGCTGGTCGGTGAATCCAGTGCCGAGCGGATCAAGAAGGATATTGGTTCCGCCTGTCCCCCGGAAGACGGCAATGGCAAGACCATGGAGATCAAGGGCCGCGATCTGATGAACGGCGTGCCCAAGGAATTGGTGATCAACACCCGTCAGATTGCAGAAAGTTTGGCCGAACCCGTGGGCGCAATTGTGGAAGCGGTGAAGACCGCGCTTGAACATACGGCACCTGAGCTTGCTGCTGATATCGTTGACAAAGGGATTGTGCTCACAGGCGGCGGCGCGCTGCTGGGCAACTTGGATTTGGTCTTGAGAAACGCGACCGGCCTGCCAGTATCGCTCGCTGACGAACCCCTTTCATGCGTTGCCTTGGGCACCGGACGCGCCCTTGAAGATATGGTAACGCTGCGCCATGTCTTATCAAACGCCTACTGAGATTAAGGCACCTTTGGGGGAGCAAGTGATCGGGTCAACCGGAGAAGGTGTACAGTGAGAGCAACCGGTGACAGGGTCGAACGGTTTACGCTACCGTTTAAGGTAGTGGGACAGCGGGTTACGCTGATTTTTTTGCTGGTTTTGTCCGCCGCCTTCCTGATCATCGGTAAAGCGAACCCGCCCTTGATGGAAGGGTTGCGCACGTCGGTCATCGCGGCAACTGCGCCGGTCCTGGAAGTGTTATCGCGACCGGTTTCTACCCTTAATTACCTGGTCACCGAAAGTCGGGATCTGTTTTCCCTCCACGAAGAAAACCTTCGCTTGAAGGAAGAGAATGCCCGCTTATTGCAATGGCAGACGGTGGCGCGCCGCCTGGAACAAGAAACTTCTGAGTTCCGGGAACTGCTCAACATTAAGGAAGATCCCAAGTCCAATTTTAATTCGGCCCGGGTGATCGGTGATACTGGCGGACCGTTTGTTCATACCTTGCTGATGAATGCCGGGCACAAAGATGGTGTCCGTAAAGGTCAAGCCGTGGTTAATGGCAAAGGACTGGTCGGGCGTGTGGTTGCAACCGGCACAAGTTCGTCGCGAGTTTTGCTACTCACTGACTTGAACAGCCGCATACCCGTGCTTGTGGAGCAATCGCGCTATCGTGCTGCACTCACCGGTGACAATACCGAGTATCCACAGCTTTCGTTCCTGCCCTTGAACGGCAAAGTCGCGCCCGGCGACCGTATCATCACGTCGGGCCATGGCGGCTTGTTACCTCCCGGTCTGCCGATTGGCGTTGTGCGCTCGGTGGAAGGTGATGACATTCGAATTCAACCGTTTGTCGAACGTGACCGGGTTGAGTTCGTAAGTGCAATTAATTTTGATCGGCCTCACCCGTTTGATGAAGAAATTAAAACTCCCGCTGTGAAACCGGTAGTTGCGCCAGACGAGACGCCAGCCGAAGCTCCCGCCGTTAAGCAGGAGGGCACGCCATGAATGAACACGAAAGTCCGTTTGCGACGGCCGACGCAGTAGCCCGTAATCTAATCCCGCTTTTGTTTGCCATCGGTTTTGTGGTTCTCGGAACTTTGCCTTATCAAATCCCGTTACTGGGCCCGGTGTTCCCCGCGATGACATTGGTTGTGGTTTATTTCTGGAGCATCTACCGGCCTGAACTACTTCCACCTGCAGCGGTATTTTTGCTTGGGTTCTTCCAAGACGTACTTAGCGGCGCACCGCTTGGTCTCAGCTCGTTTGTGCTGCTGTTGGTACACTGGGTTGTCGTCCATCAGAGACGTGTATTTATCGGCAAGGCATTTTGGATATCCTGGGCAGGCTTTGGCTTGGTCGCGATTGGCGCCGCGTTCGTTAGTTGGAGTATCGCCAGTATTTTTCATGGTACTTTTGTGGCGCCAGGAGCCATATTCACGCAACTTCTGCTGACGATTGCGATTTACCCTGGAATTAGCTGGGTGTTTTCGGCGGCCGAAAAGATTATCCCTCACCACGAATAACGAAGGGTCACGACGTGGAGACCGAAGGCAATCGCTACAAGATGTTCTCGCGCCGCAGCGCGATGCTCTTGGGTGGAAAATTCAGCCTGTTCGCGCTCCTCGCCGGCCGTATGTACTACCTGCAGGTAATTGAATCTGATCAGTATCAGATGCTGGCCGAGGAAAATCGCATCAGCCTGCGTCTGCTGCCACCGCCTCGCGGCCGGGTGATCGACCGTTTTGGGATCGAGCTCGCCAATAATCGTCAGAACTATCGGGTTGTGCTGGTGCCCGAGCAAACGCAGACCGTTGAAGGGACCTTGGCGTCGCTCGAGCGCATCTTCAAAATCGAAGATCATCAACGCAAACGCATTCTGCGCGAAGTTGGCCGCAAGCGCGCTTTTGTTCCAGTGACGGTGAGCGAAAATCTCAGTTGGGAGCAGTTTGCGCGGATAAACGTTCACACGCCTGATTTGCCGGGCATCCTGCCCGATGTGGGGGAGACCCGTTACTACCCCTATGGCGCGGCCTTCGCCCACGTGGTCGGCTATGTGGGCGCGGTTAACGAAGCCGAGATTAATGACGACCCCATGCTGCAGTTACCTGGCTTTCGGATCGGTAAAACCGGCGTTGAGCAAGTGTATGAGAAGGAATTGCGTGGCGTTGCGGGCAACAGTCAAATCGAGGTGAATGCGGTTGGTCGCGCCATTCGGGAACTTAACCGCCAGGATGGTCAAGCCGGTACCGACGTCGAACTAACCTTGGATGCGGAACTTCAAAACTTTGCAACCGAACGCTTGGGCGACGAAAGCGGCGCGGCGGTCGTCATGGATATTTTCAATGGCGATATTCTCGCCATGTGCTCGACCCCGGCTTACGACCCCAATGATTTTAATATTGGACTTAGCGCCAAGGATTGGGGTGGACTGTTGAGCAATCCCAAGACGCCCCTCATCAACAAGGCGATCACCGGTCAATACCCGCCCGGATCCACTTTTAAGATTGCGGTTGCCTTGGCCGCCCTTGAAAGCGGAGTGGTCCAGGCCGACCACAAGGTGACATGCTACGGCAAGATGCGGCTAGGGCGTCACGATTTCCACTGCTGGAAACGATACGGCCATGGCGAGATGGATATGATCAGCGCCATTGCCCATTCCTGTGACATTTACTTTTATGATATTGCGCGCAAAGTAGGGATCGAGAAGATCGGCGAATATGCTCGCATGTTGGGTATGGGGTCGCCGCTTGGTCTAATGCTGTCCGGTGAAAAGCCGGGCTTGATACCAACACCCGAATGGAAGATGGCGCTGCAGGGCGTACGCTGGCAAACAGGTGAAACTTTGATCGCCGGCATCGGGCAGGGTTTCGTCCTGTCGACGCCGCTCCAGCTGGCGGTCATGACCGCACGGGTGGCAAATGGGGGCTACGCCGTCATGCCCCGCTTGACCCGTACCGTGGCAGCGCCGGAAGATCTAGACCTGGAAGACATTCCGCCAGCCATAAACCCTGATCCGCTGGACATATCTGCGGCGTCGCTCGCGGTCGTGCAGGAAGGCATGAACCGGGTGTCCAATCACAAGCGGGGTACAGCCTTCGCGGCCCGCATTCGCGAGAAGGGCATGGAATTGGCCGGTAAAACCGGCACCGCGCAAGTGCGGCGAATATCCCGCGCCGAACGTCAGGACCGGGTGCGCAAGAACGAGGAGAAACAATGGATCGAGCGGGATCACGCGTTGTTTGTCGCATTCGCCCCGGTTGACGCGCCACGTTACGCAATTTCAGTGCTGATCGAGCATGGCGGCAGTGGCTCGAAGGCCGCGGCACCAATTGCTCGCGACATCATGCATGAAACTCAGAAGCGCGACCCCTCGCGCCGCCTTAACCCCTCTGTGAAACCGTCCCACGACAAGCCGGTGAAGGCCTAATGCCATGGCTGGGAAAAGGACGGCTCCATGAGTGATTTTAGCATGCGCGACGGTAAGATGGCGCTCAGCCAAAAGTTGCTTGAGCTCAACTGGCTGCTTGTTCTGGTGCTGTGTACGGTAGCGGGTATTGGATTCGCCATGCTCTATTCCGGCTCAAATGGCAATCTGGACCCCTGGGCTTCACGCCAGATGATCCGCTTTGGTATTGGCCTTGGCGCCATGTTCGTGGTGGCGCTGATCGATATTCGCATCTGGCTCCAGTTCGCCTATCCGATCTATTTCATTGCGCTTGTGCTGCTGACATCGGTCGAGTTCGTGGGCACGGTCGGTATGGGCGCCCAGCGCTGGGTAGACTTGGGCGTGTTTCAGTTGCAGCCCTCCGAGGTGATGAAGATCGCTCTGGTGCTCGCGCTCGCACGATATTTCCATGCCCGTAACTTGGAGGACATCCACAGCGTCAGGGCGCTTATTATTCCGGTCATTATGGTCATCGTGCCGGCCGGGCTGGTGCTCATGCAACCTGATCTGGGCACGGCATTATTATTGGTGATGGGCAGTGCCATGGTCTTCTTCACCGCCGGTGTGCGCATGCGTGTATTTGGGATCAGTTTGGTCGCGGGTCTTGCAGCTATTCCCGTTGGCTGGCAATTTCTGCACGCCTATCAGAAAAAGCGCGTACTGGTGTTCCTCGATCCGGAAAGCGATCCACTGGGTTCCGGCTATCACATCATGCAGTCCAAAATTGCCCTTGGGTCGGGCGGCGTCTTTGGAAAGGGCTTTATGGAGGGCACGCAGAGCCATCTGAATTTTTTGCCGGAGATGCAAACTGATTTTATTTTTACCATGTTGGCCGAAGAAACAGGTTTGGTCGGCGGCGTTGGATTGCTGTTCCTCTATGCGGTCATTATCGCCTACGGAATGGGTATCGGTGTTCAATCCCGGCACCATTTCGGTCGGCTGGTGGCGCTTGGGGTCACAGCCACCTTCTCGCTCTATGTGATCATCAATATCGCAATGGTCATGGGCTTGCTGCCGGTGGTGGGCGTGCCCTTGCCGCTGGTGTCCTATGGCGGCACCGCCATGATGACCCTAATGATCGGCTTCGGCCTTATTCTGAGTGTCTATATTCATCGGGAATTAGTCATTCCCAAACGCTATACCGGCTTAAACTAGCCGCCAAACCGGACCCACACCACATCCTCTCAACAAGGGCCCCCCGCCCCTCTCGACAAGGGCTCAATGTGTTGCTATACGAGCGCCAGTGGGCGATTAGCTCAGTTGGCAGAGCAGCTGACTCTTAATCAGCGGGTCGTAGGTTCGAGCCCTACATCGCCCACCATTTTTCTTCGATAAATTTGAATGTTTGTGGGATATTTGTTCCTATCTGGGAACAAAGCGAGGTGACGTAATGGCGCGAATTCCACTTGTCGAACTTGAGGACGCCTCGGAAGAGGTGAAAGCGATCTACAAGGAAGTTGAGGAAATCGGCTTTCCGATCTTCAATGTGATGAAATTGTTCGGAAACGACGTCGGCTTTCTGGGCGGCTTCGTTACCATGGTCCGATCTCTGTACGCTGAAGACTCACCCCTCGACCCACGCTATCGGGAGCTTGCCTGGCTGCGGGCATCGCAATTGAACGCGTGCCACTACTGAGTCCCCACGCACACGATGCTCGGTCGGAGTATCGGCATGACGGACGACGTAATGCTCGCGATGGCAGATTGGGAGAATAGCTCCGAGTTTGACGATACGGATCGTCTGGTGCTGCGCTACACCGAGGCACTTACGCAAACCAACCGTGTTGACGATGCGCTGTACGCCGATTTGGAAGCCCGCTTCAGCCAGCCGGAACTGGTCAAATTATCGGTCGCGGCGGGGCTGGCCGGGTTTGTCAATCGCATGCATTCGACATTTCACACCGACGTGGATCAATCTACAACGGACGAGGTGGGCGAGGGGGCTGTTTGCGCCGTTCCGCGCTGACGGAATAAAAAAACGGCCGCTGGGCATCCCCGGCGACCGCTTTCATATCGATCGGCTATGGAGTTTATTCAGCCGCTTGTTTTTTCGCGTAGAAAGCGTCTCTTGCTTGCTGAAGAGTTTCCCAGTTGATGTAGCCGGTGAATTTATCATCGTCATAGAAAATCACCGGACCATTGCAGACAAACAGGTATTCGGTGTCTTCCAAGGCCGTGGTTTTGCCGTGCAGCATGCCATCTGGCTCGTATACGTAATCGCCAGCGTTCAGGGTGCCATCGCGCACCTGAAGCTTTCCACTCAATATGAAAGTATGTGAAGAGCTTAGGTGCTTATGCTGAGGAGCCGCATAACCTTTCAGCCACCGGAACTTGCACACCCACACACCTGACTCCGATCCCGTGAACAGCACTTTCATAAAGGCACGTTCCGGGTCATTTTCCTGCGGGATCCATTCTTCGTTATCGGTCCGGAGCAGAGTATCCATCAACTCAGGATTCAGTGGCGATACGTCTTGTGGCAAAGCCATATTTAGTCTCCTTCAATGCCGACCCGGCATCGTTCCCCCCGGGCGGTTGCAGTTATAATTCTAAGTCGCAATTTCTGAGGTGAGTTTAGCGCATTTCTCCCAAACTGCGCTATAGGCCCGCCATGGCCGCGTATTTATCCAGCAAAGGTAGGATTGTGTCGGCGGGCTCGGACGGCAGATTAAATACGACTCGCCCAAACCCGTTGTCCGCATAGGGTTTCAGTTCGTCACTGGGGCTCAACCCAAACACCGTCAGCTCGATCGTGTCCGGGTCGCGATCGGCTTCGGCGGCCATTTGGCGGAACCGGGATACGTTTTCTAGAACGTCAAAGCGGCTGCCGATGGGCATCCAGCCTTCGCCATACTCGATCGCGCGGCGGGCACCGTGGGGAAAGCCGCCACCTACAATAATGGGTGGGTTGGGCTTCTGGATCGGCTTCGGCCACGCCATCATGGGCTCGAAATCGACAAACTCGCCGTGGTATTCCGGTTTGCTGTCCCGCCAGATAGTCTTAATCGCATCGATCCGCTCACCCATCAGCTTGAAGCGGGTTTCAAACTCGGTGCCGTGATCGGCCATTTCTTCGGCGTTCCAGCCACCGCCGATCCCGAACAAAAAGCGCCCGCCAGAGATTTGATCGAGGCTCGCGGTTTCCTTGGCCAATTGGATTGGATCCCGTTGAACGACAAGGCAAATGCCGGTCCCCAGCAGCAGATTTTTAGTGACCCCAGCCATGGCGGCTAGGCTCACGAACGGGTCCATGGCGTCGTAATACATTTTGGGCAGTTCATCGCCCCCAGGCCATGGGGATTTGCGCGACAGGGGAATGTGGGAGTGCTCCGGCACCCAAACCGACTCAAATCCTCTTTCTTCAAGGGCGATGGCCAGTTCGGTGGGGCTCATCGAATAGTCGGTCATGAACATGACTGCACCGGCTTTCATAGCAAATCTCCGTAATATTTCTGGAAGTACTGTTCTTGGCGCCAAACTGTCACAAGTTGGCACCCGTGCAGCTCTAGGGCGCACCATATTTCATCTGAGCCCCTTGACCAAGATCAAGCCGCAGAAATCCTAGTATTGGTATCGTCCGGCTAAATGGCGGCACCTTTTCTGGGAGGAACTCAGCATGTTTTTTGTCGACGAAATTAAAACGCCCCAAATGGCCTATTCTGGCTTGGACGGCGATCTGACCGAGGAAGAGTCCGCATTTCAGGAAACGCTGCATAAGTTCGCCCGCGACGTTATGCGCCCCATCGGCGAGCAGCTCGACAAATTGACGGCCGAGGAAGTGTGCGCAGAAGGCTCGCCTCTGTTCGACTACTTGAATCAGTTCAAGGGGTTGGGAGTGACCCCAGACGGCTTGCTTGAAATGGAGCCGCAACAATTGGCGCGCATGGTGCCGCTCTTGCAGGAAGAGCTCGGGTGGGGCGACGCCGGTCTGGCTCTGTTGCCAATGGTTCAGGAATTTGCCGGTTTCGCTGCTTCAAAAACCGGTGACAAGGAATTGGCCGAACGCTTCAAAGGTGTCCGGGGCTGTTGGCTTGCGACCCAGCCCGACCGGGGCAGTGACCTTCTGGATATTCCGGGCACCGAAATTTTTCCAGGCGCCCGCCACGAAAAAGCCAATCTAACGGCGAAGGTCGATGGCGATGGCGATGTCGTGCTCAATGGATCATCATCCGCTTGGGTGTCCGGCGCTCCCATTTCGAAATGCGCGTTGGCTTATTTGCCGACCGACTTTGGTGATGGCATCCATCGCAACGACGGCACTTTGCGTGGGTCTGTCATATTGGTGCCGTTCGACGAGCCAGGCATGAGCCTTGGTAAACCGCTCGAAAAAATGGGTCAGCGTCCACTGCCGCAGGGTGAGGTCATTTTCGACAATGTTCGGCTGCCCAAGAACTACATGATCCAGGACGACGCCGCCTATAATAAAAACTTCTTTGGCGTGCTTACCTGGGCCAATATGGAAATGGCCGGGACCTTTACGGGCCTTGGTCGCGCGGCCTACGAGCATGCGCTCGCCTATGTGCATGAGCGCCGACAAGGCGGCACCGAGCTGATCAACCATCAAAGTGTGCGGCTGCGCATATACGAGCTGTGGGAATTGGTCGAGGTTGCGCGCGCGGTCACGCGCCGGGCGGCCAACTTCAATTTCCTCGGATCCGAGCCCCACATATTGGCGTCAATCACCGCCAAGGTACGGGCGACCGAGAACGGTTATGAGGCAGCCCACAAGGCGCTGCAATTATTCGGGGGCAACGGCATGACACGAGAATACCCCATGGAAAAATTACTGAGGGACGCCCGCGCGGCCCTGATTGAAGATGGCGAAAATACTGTTCTTTCCCTCAGCGCTGCCTCGCATTTAAGCGATCACTTTAAAGAGCATGGCGACGCTTACGCCGTTAGCTGAAGGAAATTCTAACTTTTGGAGACCTGAAATTATGTCGAAGAAACCCGTCATCGTCTACGGCGCGAGCGGCTATACCGGCCGTCTCGTATGCGAATTTCTGCGCCACTATGGCATTCCCTTTATTGCTGCCGGACGCGACAAGAAACGTGTGGCCGATGGAGTTGCGCTGGTTCCAGGGATCGAATCTGCCGATTACGAGGTTGTACAGGTGGATCACACGGTCGACGCTCTGGCCGAACTGTTCGACGGTGCGGAAGTTGTGTGCAACACCGTGGGGCCGTTTGCGCTCTATGGCGATGTGGTGATCGAGGCCTGCTTGAAAGCTGGATGTCACTACCTGGACACCACCGGTGAGCAAGAATGGATGCTCGCGGTTAAAAATCAATTCAGCGATGCCTATGCAGAGGCCGGCAAAGTTCTTATCCCCTCGATGGCTTATATGCACGGGCTTCAGGATATCGCCGCCTATTTCTGCATGGAAACTGAAGGGATCGACACCTTCGAAGGTACATGCTCGGTGGCGGGCGTGCCCACTTTCGGGTCGACCCAAACCGTGTTCCAGCTTGTCCGGGCCAAACAATTGTATCTTGAAAATAACGAGTATGTGCCGTGGCCGCCGGCCAAAGGGTACGATATCATTGGCGCCACACCGGGCATTTCCCCATTGGGGCATCCGTGGGGCGGCAGTCCAGTTATTCTATGGCTGAAAGATGAAGTCCGGGCGCGTTCGGCCAAAGTCGTGACCTCTTTCATGGAACGGTCCCTGATGGAACAAGTGATCGAACTGGGCCAGTATTTCGAGGCTGAGCTGCGAGACAAATCAGAAGAGGAGCAAATTGCGGCCCTGGGTGCCATGGCAGCCGATCGGCAGCCGGGTATGCCGCCCCGTGAAAATCCGCTCATTCATCGCCATACGGACACCATGGTCGGGCGCGGCACGCACAAGGAAGTGATCTGCACATTCCGCGGCTTCGGCGCGTATCAGCAAACCGGTGCGTTGCAGGCGGCCGCAGCTTACTCTCTGCTCAACCAAGCACCTAATACAGTGGGTTTCTGCTCGCCCAGTCAGGCCATTGGGCATCGGTACCTAAAAGGGCAGCTTGAAAACTTCGGGTTCATCCGTATGGAACTGACACACCACGGCTAAAACTGCGGGTGGCCGAAACATCTTATTTAAGGAAGCACAACTATGCGCGTTATCGACTTCTTCGATCAGGGAGTTGACCTCTATCCCGAAAATCTAGCGTTCGTGGATGGCAACGAGCACCTGACATTTGCGCAGGCGTCCGAAAAAACCCACCACATCGCGTCGGCTATTCGTGGCCATGGATACGAGAAGGGGGTAAAGGCCGGCATACTTGCGCCCAACAGCAACATCGCGTTTTTGGCATTGCTTGGATTGTTCCGCTCGGAAGCCGTGTGGATTCCGATCAATCCACGCAATGCGGTCGACACCAATGTGGATTTGCTAACCCGCTTTGATGGCGAGCTTATGTTGTATCACAGCAACTACGAAGCCGAGGCCGAGCAAATCTTGGCCGCGGTACCGGGCATCAAAGAAATGATCTGTATCGACAAAGCATCGGATAAACATCCGAGCTTCGATACCTGGCTCGATGGTTATGAGACAGATTTTGAAATGGGGGAAGAGAACCCTGAAGATTTGTTGGCGATTTTTCCAACGGGCGGTACGACGGGAAAGTCCAAGGGTGTCATGATTGCCCACCGCGGCATTGAAACCATGTTCGCAAACTTCTTTGCCCATATGAATTACTACGATGACACGCGCCACTTGGTGGTTGCGCCGATGACGCACTCGTCCGGTCTTATGGGGTGCCTTCACTTTCCGCGTGGCGGCACCAATCAAATGATGGCGGCTGCCGACCCGGAAGCCATACTCAAAACCATCCAGAACGACAAGATTACCCACTTGTTCCTACCACCGACCGTCCTGTACATGCTGCTCGCGCGGCCCGATGTGCGCGATTATGACTATTCGTCCCTGCAGCACTTCTTGGTTGGGGCCGCGCCCACATCGCTTGAGAAGCTGAAAGAGGCCATCGACGTGTTTGGGCCGGTTATGACCGAGCTTTATGGTCAGGCCGAAGCGCCCGCGTCCATTCTTGCCAAATCGCCCTGGGACTATATGGACAAGGACGGCAACATCAATGAGGCGCGCCTTGCGAGCGCGGGTCGGCCGACCGTATTTGGGCAAATGGCGCTGATGGACGACGACGGCAATCTGGTGCCCAAAGGTCAGGCGGGCGAGATTGTGACCAAAAGCCGCCTTGTGATGCCCGGTTATTACAAGAACCCCGAGGCCACCGCCGAAGTGAGCCAATACGGTTGGCACCACACCGGGGATGTCGGTGTAATGTCAGAAGATGGCTATGTGACCATTGTTGATCGCAAGAAAGACATGATCATCAGCGGTGGCTTTAACGTCTTCCCGAACGAGATCGAGCAAGCCTTGACGACCCATGACGCCGTGCAGGATTGTGCCGTCATCGGCGTGCCCGACGAAAAATGGGGCGAGGCCGTCAAAGGTGTTGTGCAATTGAAACCCGGAGCAAACGTCAGCGAAGAAGAACTGATTACCCTTGCCAAAGAAATGCTGGGTGGCGTCAAGGCGCCCAAGTCGGTAGATTTTATCGACGACCTGCCGCGCAGTCCCAATGGCAAGGTGTTGAAGACAGAACTGCGAAAGCAGTATTGGGAGGGCAGCGGTCGCGGCGTTAACTAGACGGTGAACCAAGTCACAGCGTCGGCAACGGGTCTGGTTTTGGGGGCGGGGGAGCGAAATGGCGGGAAAACTTCCACCCGGGGTGGATGGCGGCGATTTCAAGAAAGCACTGGATGCTTTTGCGCGTGTCGTTGGCGCCGACTGGGTGTTCGCTGACGAAACAGCCGTCAACAGTTACCGCGACCCGTTCTCCATTGTCGATGAAGATCACTTTGAGCCCTCTGCGGCGGTGGCGCCCGCGAATGTGGAGCAAGTTCAGGACATCGTCCGCATAGCGGGCGACTATGGAATTCCTTTATGGCCCATATCGACCGGTAAGAACGTGGCTTATGGCGGCCCCGCGCCTCGGCTGCCGGGCTCTGTGGTTCTAGACCTCAAACGCATGAACAAGGTGCTCGAGGTCAATGAAGAGTTCGGCTACGCGCTGGTGGAGCCCGGGGTCAGCTACATAGATTTGTATGAGCACCTTCAGAAAACCGGTTCAAAGTTATGGATTGACCCGGCCAGCAACGCCATGGGGGGCGTGGTCGGCAACACGGCAGACAGGGGCGTCGGATACACCCCCTACGGTGATCACTTTGCCATGCAGTGTGGCATGGAGGTGGTGCTGGCAGACGGGTCGGTGGTGCGCACCGGCATGGGCGCGCTGCCTAATAGCAACACTTGGCAACTCTTCAAATATGGTTTTGGGCCATATCTGGACGGCATTTTTACACAATCTAATTTTGGCGTGATCACCAAGATGGGCATCTGGCTGATGCCTGAACCGCCGGGTTACCGGCCTTACTTGGTAACCTTTCCGCGCGAGGAAGATATCGAGCAGGTGATCGATATTCTGCGGCCTTTGAAGGTCAATTTGGTCATTCAAAATGCGGCGACCATCAGCAACGTGCTACTGGACGCCTGTATCGTCGGCACGAGGTCCCAATACTACACGGGCGATGGACCGCTGCCGCCCAGCGTCTTGAAAAAGATCATGGCCGACCAGAACATCGGCATGTGGAATTATTATTCGGCCTTGTATGGGCCCGAGCCGATCATGGACGCAACCTGGGGGGTGATCCGTGACGCCTTGTCGGCGGTGCCGGGCGCGAAGTTCTACTTGGCTGAGGATCGGCCCAACGATCCGGTCTTTGAGTATCGTAAAAAACTCATGTCCGGAGTGCCGACTATGGCCGAGTTCAATTTGATCAACTGGGCGGGGGGAGGCGGCCACGTGGACTTTGCGCCCATTTCGCCAACTACCGGCGCTGACGCCATCAAGCAGTACGCCATGATCCGGGATCGATCGGCCGAGTTCGGGTACGACTATATTGGTGAGTTCATCATTGGTTGGCGCGAGATGCACCACATCTTCACCCTCGTGTTCGATGGCGAGGACGAAGACCGTAAAGCCCCGGCCCATGACTTGTTCTCGGTGCTGATTGACGAAGCCGCCAAGGCAGGCTACGGCGAATACCGTACGCATTTGGAATACATGGACCAGATCGCGGCCAGCTATAACTGGAACGATAATGCCTTGCTGAAGTTGAATGAGCGCCTCAAAGACGCGCTTGATCCCAAGGGAATTCTTGCGCCCGGCAAGCAGGGCATTTGGCCCAAGCATCTTAGGGGGCAGAAAAATTAGAACCCTGATTGCAATATTAATCGTTATTGGGTTTTCTCAGGCTTCTGGTGGTACAAGCCGGGCGTCCGAGGAGGGTGAACAGGTTTACGGCAAATGGTGCGGCCACTGCCACGATCCGGGTAGCGGCCATCCTGGTACCCAACGGCTGGAATGGAGTTTCGGCAAAGAGAAAGCGGTCTTAATAGATCGAGATGATCTAGACGCTGACTACATCAGGCAGGTGGTCAGGAATGGGCGCCTCGAAATGCCGTCCTTCCGGCCGACCGAGATATCCGATGAGGCGTTGAAAGCACTCGTTAAGCTTCTTGCGGGAGCCGAATGATGCGCAAATTAACCCGCCGTGATGTTTTGAAGACCAGTGCTTTTGCAGGTCTTGGGGCCGCAATAAACCTTGCACCGTTGAGCGCTTTTGCTGCGCCATCCAGGCCCATCGCCATCTTTGATACACGTATGTCGGCGCAGCGGGGTTTTGCCACTTGGTCCAAATATAACGGCTTTGAAGTGATCGGTATTACCCATGATTTGGACCAGGCCTGGCTGGACCTCCGTTCACGCCTAAGCACCGCACCCGTGTCTGTAATCGGCCTTACACAGCCTTCGGCCCAGGTATTATTTGCTGAATTGGGGGCATCTCACGGCTTGCAGATTGAATTTCGAGGCGTCCATGACACGGACGCATCCGGCCAAGTACTGCACCGCCTTAAAGGTACAGAAGCCGGAATAAATCTTTTTGAAAGTGAAATTGATAGTGCCGACGATTGGAGCGGCGCCGTGGGGCCCGCACTACTTCATGCGATCGAGAGACCTGGCAGCGGGACTTCGAGAATCCTCAATTCAGTTGCCTCTGATACCGCTTACGAAGCCGGTAGGCTGATCTCGTGGACACTGGCACCCACGAAAATCCGCTTATGAAGCAAGCGCTGAGGGACCAATTAAGACGGTTTCACCTGTCGTTCCTCCGGCGGCCCCTGCCCGCGCAAGTGGCAATATACCTGCATAAAGTAACGCCCGCCGAACACAGCAGTTTGCGGGACTGCCTCAGCTATTTTCAGGAACTTGGCTACAGTTTTGTTGGGCCCGGCGACTTGTCTGCGGGCGGCACCGACAAGCGTGTGCTGATAACTTTCGACGACAATTTCCGTTCTTGGCTGGATATGCTTCCAGTGCTTGATGAATTTGCGATCACTGCGGGGTTTTACATCAATACACTGCCTATTCGGGACCGGGCGAGCCCTGAGCAACTTGAGTTTTACGGCGATCAGGTAGGGCAGCCCGGCGAACCCACTCTGTCCAGCAACGAGATTCGCGAAATTGCCGAGGCGGGCCATGTCATCGGCTGTCATATGCATTCTCACTATCATCCGGACACTCTGGATCCTGAGCTCTTTGTTCCGGAAATCGACGATTCAAGAAAGATATTGGAAGATATCCTGGGAAAAGAGGTTTCGGATTTTGCTTTTCCCTATGGCAAACGCCGGCACTGCACTAAGCAACTCATGACCTATTGCCGTGAACTCGGCTTTACGACAATCGCCAATGCGATCCCTGGCCGTCAGCATGCCAAGCAGAAACCCTTATGGATCAATCGCTCTCCCTGGCATTTAGAAGAACCGCTTGAGTTTAACCTGGAGAACCTGCAAATCGACGGGCGGATTTTTGAGCGCCTCACGGGCCGTCGCGTAGGATTTTAGGGTTGAAACTAGCCGTGTCGGATCGACAGCATCACTTTTACATACCAACGAAGAGCAAATAGAAATTTCGCGACATAAATTGGCATCAGTCCAATCAGCAAGACTTCGCGATAAAGGTAGGCACTTCCCATAAAACTGATGGGTGCGAAGAAAGCATCCAGCAAACAGGCAATCACGATCAGATGCAGCCAGCCGGGAAAACCAAACAGTTCGTTGATGAATAATAAAATGCTGGCGGGCCGAACATCATTTGCCTCCGCCGTCTTTGTCACATTGAATGCGCGCATTTTGCTAAACGCCGTTTTCATGTCGGAATGTTTCGCTTCCTCAATGACTATCTGGTTCGCGGGCTCATTGGCCGGTCCCAACATGAAGAAGCACAGCAAAAATCCGATCAGGGTGTATAGGCTATTGCCTGTTGCCTCCGCCACGGCCCACCCGACTGCGAACATGGCAACAACAGACAATTTATGGGCGAACAGGTCCAAAAAATGACCGATCCGGCTGTTGGTGCGACCGAGGTAGTTCATCTCAAAGCGTGCCAGCTCACCGTCTACATGATCCAGCAGAGCGTAAGCCTCGATCCCTATGGCGGCAAGAATGAGAAACCCGGTCGCGTTGGAGAACAGCAATATCGTTGCTGCACAGACAAAGACGATGCTGAGGATCACTGTAAATACGGATGTAAGCCGGAGGTTGGCAAAGACCCAGGTCACGTAAGGCGAGACCGGCCGCCACAACAGATAGTCTGAAACCCAAGAGCCCGAGACGCCTTTGTTGCAGTGTTCCTTAACTTCTGCGAGACGGTAATATTTCAACTTAAACTCCTGGCCGGCATTGCATTCTCAGGGTTACCCTTTCGGCTCCGAAACGCAATACACGACTTTACGCAGACTCAACTACGTTCGTAGTTTATGCCCAACTACCCTAATTGCAAGTTACCGGCGATCAGCAGGCTGTTTTAGGGCGAGGGAAATGGTAGCCTCCGGCCAGTCAAATTGATAACCGGGGGGTAGAATGATTGACCGTGAGATAACTGGTGGATGGCGACTGTCATGAGTGGTCGTATCCACATTCATTCCCGCATGTTCCGGCAAAATCAGATACCGGCTTTGGAAGTAGCATTTCCAGGCCGCGAAATTATTAGCCTCGAAAGTGAAGAGCAGTTTGCGGCGGAAATCAGCGAAGTAGAATACCTACTCGCGCTCACGCCGCCCGGCGGTTATTGGCCGCAGGCGAAAAAATTAAAACTCCTCCACAGTTTTGGGGCCGGCATCGACCACATGGTACCTTTGGAAGGATTGCCGGAAGGGGTGATCGTCGCCAATGCCTCCGGGCTGGTGGCTGAACCCATGAGCGAGTTTGGGTTGGCGTTGGTATTGGTGGTCGGCAAGCACATTGCCCGGTCATTCAGTCAGCAGCGGACCAAGACCTGGAAGCGCTATTTGCCGGCGATAACCGATGGGGCAACGTTGGGCATTTTGGGCCTTGGGCAAATTGGGGCGGCGCTTGCACGCCGGGCGTCCCTTATGGGCATGCGAGTCATCGGCACTCAACGCACGCCGAAACAGGTCGAATACGTGGAAAAGGTGTATCCAACCGAAGAGACACTGACGGTCGCGGCTCAATCCGACATATTGACCAGCGTGCTTCCATGGACCCCGGAAACCCATGGACTTATTGACGAGAGCGTAATCCGCGCTATGAAACCGGGCAGTTCAGTCGTCAATTTGGGCCGGG
>Ga0315336_1003829_pt1 | contig 19226 bp, 14 predicted proteins | sample ASW5metaG_FD_204512 | JGI IMG/M metagenome (GOLD analysis project Ga0315336, IMG submission 204512) | Ammonia-oxidizing marine archaeal communities from Monterey Bay, California, United States - ASW #5 | ecosystem: Environmental > Aquatic > Marine > Intertidal zone | place: USA: California... | reverse complement strand
CCCTGTTCCAATGCGTATTCGATTTCGTCTTCCGTGCAGCGATTCACCACGCCGGTTTCGACGGGAGTGGCTCCGCTGAGCCGAATGGCCTGAGTGATCGATTGGCCGAAATTGACGCAGTGTCCTTTCTGGATCAGCACGCGATTGGACATCCCTGAGGTATCCGGCAGTTGCAACACGCGTGGCAGATGGGTGCCGGTCATGCAGGCGGCTACTCCGAGTGTGATGCCGGCGGCTGTGCAGGCTGTGACACACCCGTCCTCTGCTCCGGTGACACCCGCAATCACGCGCCCTGCGGCCGCTTGCAATTCGTCCAACACGAAGAAGTGCTTCATGGATTCCGCCGCGGCCTCGGCGATCTCCGGCAGCACGATGGATCCGGACAGATGGGTCATTTTCCCGCAGGCGTTGATCACGCGCCGCAGTTTGTATTTTTCAAACAGATCCAACGGGAATCTCCGTTCAGGGGAATCGCGGGTTACATGTTCGAGCCAGCATGCTGCCGCGGGCCGTAGGTGATGCGGATCACGGCCTGCGGACGAGGGCAGGGTCAACAATCGACCTGGTATCGTTTGATTTTATCAGGATCCCCCTCGACTCCCAGCCCCGGACCGTCGGGTACGCCGATTCGGCCGTTGGTGATAACCAACGGTTGTTCGACAATGTCGTCTTCCAGGCCGAAGTAGGTGGTGTCGTTGGCCAGCGAGTAGGCGGGACAGGAGGCGGCGACGTGAACCATGGCGGCCGTCTTCGGTCCCAGGTCGTGCCCGCAGTGCATGATGCACGGCATACCGGCGGCCTCGCAGACTCGGCCGATATTCACACAGGGCAGAATCCCGCCGGCGATGTGCGTGTCGGGCAGCACGAATTGGGCCGCGTCGGCCTTGATGATGTCCAGCACGCTGGCGGGATCTGTGACGCTTTCATTCAGCGCGATGGGTGTGGAACTCTGCTGCCGCAACCAGTGGCTGTCCGATAACGGCTCGGCCATGATCGGTTGTTCCAGGTACTCCAGGTCATACGATTCCAGACGGCGCGCCAGCTCGGCCGCGTCCTGGGTCGAGTAGGCGCGATTGGGGTCGATCCGCAATCGCAATCGCTGGCCCACGGCGTCTCGAATGCCGCGGACCATGTCGAGATCTTCCTGCATGTCGGCGCCGGCCTTGGTCTTCAGCGTGCCGAAACCCTGTTCCACATAATACGCGGCGATTTCGCCAGCGCGGGAATAGGACTGAATGCCCATGCAGGCGGCCACCTCGACTTGCGGCCGGATGACGCCTCCCAGCAGTTCGGCCACCGGCACCCCCAGCGATTTTCCCAGCAGATCCCACAGAGCGATTTCCACACCCGACTTGAGTCGCGTTTCCAGTGGGCAATCCTGGTGAAACTCCGCGATGTTCAAGGCCTGGCGGCCCATCAGCCAGTCGGCGGCTGCGCGCTGCATGCGGCGGCCACTGATGTCCGGCAGGAAATTCACGTTGTGCTCGCCCCAGCCCACGAGTCCCGCGTCGGTTTCCAGCCGGATGATGGCGCTTTGCGTGCTGGAACTGGAGCGGATGTGCGAACGATAGGGAGCAATGGGATCGATCTGCGGAATCTCGACAATGCTGACTTCGACGTTGCTGATGTGCATGCTGCGCATCCGACATGGTGGCGTGGGGTTGGGCTCCGTCAGCCGCGGGCGGAGACCGGCGTGCATTGCAGTTCCTCTGGACAGTGGACATGCTATACGCCGCGTGCGGAAGATCCCACCCTGTCGAGATTCAAGGCGTTTCGGAGCCGACCATGGCGCAGTGTGATGTGTTGATCCGTGGCGGCGAAATCATCGATCCGGCGCAGCAATTGCGGGGCATCATGGATGTGGCTGTGGATGACGGCCGGATCGCCGCTGTTGCACCACAGTTGACCGAAATGGATGCCCGGCACACCATCGATGCGCGGGGGCTGTTCGTGGTCCCCGGTTTGATCGACCTGCACGTTCATGTCTATCCGCACTCACCCTTCGGCCTGGACCCCGATGCACTGTGCCCCGCCGGCGGGGTGACGACCATGCTCGACGCGGGCACGGCCGGGTCGTTGAATTTCGAGGCCTATCACCGCGAGGTCGTCACGCGAGCGCGGACACGGGTATTGAGTTTGATCAACCTGTCCTGCATGGGGTTGGCCGCGGGAAATCGGGGTGAGTTATGTGATCCCCGGTTTGCCGATCCCGAGGGAGTGGTGCGGCTGTTGCGGCAGTATCCCGAAACGGCGGTGGGGGTGAAGATCCGAGCCGGCACACACATCATCGGCGCGGGGCAGCAGGGTTGGGACCATCTGCGGATGGCGCTGGCGGCCGCCCGCGAATCGGGCACCTGGCTGATGGTGCATATTGGCGAGTGTCCGATGTCGATTCCGGAACTGGTCGAAGAACTCGAGCCCGGTGATTGCATCACCCACTGTTACAAGGGTGGTACGACGCGGATCTGCGACGACGACAACCGGTTGCACGATGCTGTGCGCCGCGCGGCCGACCGGGGCGTGATTTTTGACGTGGGACACGGTTACGGCAGTTTTCAGTGGGAGGTGGTGGAACCGGCAATCGAGCAGGGATTCGAGCCGACGACCATCAGTACCGATCTGCACACCAGGAACATCCATGGTCCCGTGTACGACATGCCAACCACCATGAGCAAGTTCCTGATGCTGGGACTCTCGTTGGAACGCGTGATCGAGCTCTCGACACGCGCCCCGGCGCGGGTCCTGGGGCGGGCCGCGGACCTGGGATCGCTGCAGGTGGGCACGACGGCCGACATCGCACTGCTGGAACTCAGGCGGGGACGCTTCAAGTTCTGGGACAGCTATCAACAAACGCGGACCGGCCAGGAGCTGCTGGTCGCCGCCACCACCATCCGCGGCGGCGAAATCGTCCCGGGTGGGGGTGGTTTGAGGATGCGTCACACGGCCGATTGAAGGACAGCTGACAGCTGCGGAACGCGGAGCTGCAGCCCGAGCGGGAACACGGCCGCAAGCGGCCACAGAGCAAAGGATGAGCGTGATGACGCGGGTGTTATTGGCCGAGTTGAAGATGGAGACGGCAACATTCAATCCCCAGCCGACATGTTACGACGATTTTCGCGTGTATTTCGGCGACGAGATCCTCTCTGCCTACAGCGGGACCCAAACCGAACTTTCCGGAGCGTTGGACGTATTTTCCCAGCGGGAAGGCCTGGAACTGGTGCCCACGATGGCCGCCGATTCGGTGTCCGGCGGTCGCATTGCCGCGGACGACATGTCGAGAATCGTGGAGACCTTCGTGGGCGCGATTGCCGAGCGGGCTCCGCTGGATGCGGCGTACATCTGTTTTCACGGCGCGATGGCTGGTGAGAATCTGGACGACCCGGAGGGTCACATTCTGCAGCGGGTTCGCGCATTGCTGGGCGACTGCCCGATCGTGATCTCGCTCGACCTGCACGCCGTGATTACCAATGCGTTGGTACAGGCCGCGGACATCCTGGTTCCGTTCCACACGTATCCGCACGTGGACCAGTACGAAACCGGACAGCGCGCGGCACGCAACCTGTTGCGATTGCTGGATGGTGATGTCCGGCCGACGACGGTGCGGGTCGAGTTGCCCATGCTGGTGCGTGGCGACGAATTGATGACTTCCAGCGGCCGATTCGGAGCGGCGATTCGCATGTGCCAGGAAATTGAGGCTTTGCCGGATGGGCTGGCGGCGGGTGTGCTCATCGGCAACGCGTTTACAGACGTTCCCGCGTTGCAGTCGAATGTGCTGGTTACCACGGACGGAGACGAGTCAGCGGCGCGGGTTGCTGCCGAGCGGATTGGTCGATTCATGTGGGAGCAGCGCACGTTATTCCAGGCCGACCTGACCTCATTGGACGAAGCGATCCGGATCGCGAAATCCACTGCGGGATTGACCGTGTTTTCGGACGCCGCCGATGCCACCGCCAGTGGGGCTTCGGGAGACAGCAACGTGATCCTGTCCGCATTACTGGAAGCGGAATGCGGGCTGCGGGCGCTGGTGCCGATTGTGGACGCTCCCGCGGTGCAGGCCGCGTTCGCCGCGGGCGTGGGCGCGATGTGCCAGATGTGTCTGGGAGGCACGCGCGATCCCGGCCGATTCCAGCCAGTGGCTGTTGAGGGCCGGGTCCAGAGTCTGCACGACGGGGTGTTCGAATATGAGAACGGAACGCAGGGACGCCCGGGACGCGTGGCCGTGGTGCAAGTCGGCCAGTGTACTGTCATGATCACCGAAAGGTCCGTGTACGTGGTTGGTCGCAGCGTGTTCACCGCACACGGCCTCGACCCGCGGGACTTTGACGTGGTGGTGGTCAAATCACCCAACGGATTCCGTACGTGGTATGAGTCGATTGCCGAGGCGATTGTGCCCGTGGATGTCCCGGGGTCGACCAGCGCGAATCTGAAGTCGCTGCCTTTCCAGAATTGTGTACGGCCCATATTTCCGCTCGATGACGCGGCGGAGCCAGCCTTCATGCTGGCGGCCGAGGGAGACGGACGCGCATGAAAATCACGGAAGTGGAACCGATTCATCTGCGGTTACCCACAGTGGATGCGATTCCCGACGGCACGCTGGATGTGCTGGTGGTCTTGTTACATACCGATGCCGGGTTGACGGGCATCGGGGAAGTCACCAGCCAGTCGTACGTCTGCAAGGCCTGTTTTGACGCTCCGCGCTCCGCCGCTCGACGGCACGGATTGTCCTCGATTCTGGTGGGAGAGGATCCAACGGATGTCGAGCGGTTGTGGGAGAAAATGTACTATGAAACCAATCGTTACGGGCGTAGAGGGGCCGCGATCCACGCCATCAGTGGCGCCGACATCGCATTGTGGGATTTGAAGGGCCAGATCGAAGGCAAGCCGATATTTGAACTACTGGGTGGCGCCTGTCGCACGGATGTGCGCGCCTATGCCAGCGTGTTGTTTGGAGATACGCCAGAGGACACGGCGTCCCTGGCCCGGGAATTCGCGGACATGGGCCTGACCGCCGCCAAGTTTGGCTGGGGTCCTTTCGGCCGCGATCCGGAAACCGATTTGGCGCACGCCACCGCGGCCCGCGAGGCTTTGGGTGATCAGCGGGATTTGATGCTGGATGCCGGTCATGCCTGGGATGCCCACACGGCCCTGGAACGGGCGCATCTGCTGAAGCCGCTGGACATCGGCTGGCTGGAAGAGCCGTTGTCTCAGGATGATCGCCGGGGCTATGCCGAACTTTGCCAACAGTCCCCCATTCCGATTGCAGCCGGGGAAGGCGACGTCACGCACTGGGATTTCGAAGATCTGATCGATCGCGGCGTGCACGTTGTTCAGCCGGATGTGGCGTTTTGCGGAGGCTTGACCGTTTGCCAGCGCGTATCCCGCATGACGGAATCGCGGGGGTTGCGGGCCGTGCCTCATTGTTTCAGTACCGGCATCAATTTGACGGCTTCGTTGCATTGGATGGCTGCGGTGCCCAACGGTGATCTGGTGGAATATTGCCTGCGGCCCTCACCCCTGATGCGCAAGCTGGTCGTGGATCTGCCACCGTTGGTCGACGGACGTGTCCCGGTTCCGCAGGGACCCGGTTTGGGCATCGAACTGGATCCGGCGATCATTGACGAGTTTCGAGTGCGGTATTGAGCCCCGCGGCAGGCCGGCCATCGGCCGCTCGGAACGCGGCTTCAGGCATGCAACCGCCGCCGCACATCGTCGACCAGTTCGGCCACGGGGATGCGGACTTGTTCCAGGGAATCCCGATCGCGCAGTGTGGCGCAGTTGTCGCTGGCGGTATCTCCATCAACGGTGATACAGAAGGGAGTCCCGATTTCGTCTTGCCGCCGATAGCGGCGTCCGATGGCCGCCTGTTGATCGTAAACGCAGGCGATGCCGGCTTCCTTGAGCGCTTGATAAATGCCGGCGGCCGTTTCCGGCATGCCGTTTTTCTTGATCAACGGCAGAACCGCGACCTTGATCGGAGCCAGTCGTGGATGGAGACGCAGGTAGACGCGGGATTGCATCTGGCCCTTGTCGTTGGGTTGTTCGTCCTCGGAATAGGCCTCGCAGATGAAAGCCAGCGTGGCCCGATCCGCACCGGCGGCGGGTTCGATCACGTGTGGCAGGAAGCGTTCGCGGGTCTGATCGTCAAAATAGGTCAGGTCTTTACCGCTGCCGCGATACAGGGGCTTGCCCTCGTCGTTCGATTCGACAACGAGCTGATCACCGTCCTTGACAAGTTTGCCTTCCATGTGAGAACGCAGATCGAAATCTCCGCGATGGGCGACGCCTTCAAGTTCGCCGTACTCGCCCGGTTCAAGAAACGGGAATGCGTATTCCACATCCGCGGTGCCCACCGAGTAATGGGCGAGTTCTTCCGGGGTGTGATCGCGCAGAATGAGGTTGTCGCCGCTGATGCCTAAATCGGTATACCAGGCATATCGGCGGTCGCGCCAATAGGTGTACCACTCCCGCGACTGCGACGGGTGACAAAAGAACTCCATTTCCATCTGTTCAAACTCGCGGGACCGAAACGTGAAGTTTCTGGGTGTGATCTCGTTGCGGAAGCTCTTCCCGATCTGCGCGATACCAAATGGGATCTTGACGCGACTGCTGTCTACCACATTCTTGAAGTTGACAAACATGCCCTGAGCGGTTTCCGGACGGAGATAGGCGGTGCCTTCTTCTCCGGACAAGGCGCCCACGATGGTTTTGAACATCAGATTGAATTCTCGAGGGTCGGTCAGGGCGCAGGCATCGTGTTCACCCGGGTGTTTACTTGGTTTCTGAGGGCATTGGCTGGTCGAGATGTGGTCTGCTCGAAACCTGGCCTTGCAGGTGCGGCAGTCCACCATCATGTCGTGAAACAGGTCGTAGTGTCCGGAGCATTTCCAGACCTGCGGGTGCATGATCAGCGACGTCTCGACACCGACCATGGAGAACTTCTTCGGCGCGCCCGCCGGCGCCACCAATTCATTGTGCCGCGTCACCATGTCCTGGTACCAGGCCTGTCTCACGTTGCGTTTCAGTTCGGTGCCCAATGGCCCGTAATCCCAGAACCCGTTTTGTCCGCCGTAGATTTCGGAGTTCTGAAAAATGAAGCCCTTGCGTTTGCAGAGGGACACGATCTTTTCCATCGATGTGGTCATGCTCGTCTTTCTCGTGGCGAATACGTTCGCCGGAATCTTAGGGGGTGGGTGGTGTGAATTTCCAGTTCCCTTCCGGCGGTGCTGCTGCGGAAGCCGCGACAATCCTGTGGTCGCTCGCCCGGTATTCGGGCAGAATGCCTGTCCGATCCCAGGTCGCCGCCCAGCGAATGTCTTGGCTGAGTCCAAGTTGCTCCAGGTTGTCCGCTCCACGGCCACAGGTCAACGCAGCGAAAAAATCGCGGGAGTTGTCCGCGTTGGCATCAAAGAATTCCCGGGCCAGCCGACCGGCATCGTGGGGAGCCAGGTCCAGGCCCGCAGACATCAGACCCCGGCAAATGGCTCCGGCAAACAGCACGTCTTCCGCGGCGATTGCACCGTCCGTTCCGGCACAGACCAGGTGCACAGCCTGATTCTCGTTGATCAATGCCGCCAGGATCGCATGGTAGTTGACGAACGCACCAATCAGCACCCGCCGGGCTGCAGCGCAGCGCATCAGGGCCCGCGTGCCATTGGTGGTGGTGAACACAATGCTCCGGCCACCAACCCGGGTGGGAGTGTAGTTTTCGGGTGAGTTGTCCAGATCAAAGCCCTCGATGGCCGTACCCTGCCGCTCGCCCCCCAACAAGGGACGTGGGTCCTCGTCACTGTCCCGGACCCGTTGTTGAGCGTCTCGGATGCTCTGGCAGGGCATCATGTGGGTGGCCCCGCAGCTCAAGGCGGTGGCGATCGTGGTGGAGGCCCGCAACACGTCGATCACCACGGCGATACCACCGCTCAGATGGCTGGGGTCGAACAGGACGGGTAGCAGGTGGACTTCTACGCGACGCGACATGGCGCGGTGGATCATAGAAACCCTGTCTCACCTGGGCAAGCGGCCGGCCGTGTGCGATCCTGGCCCTGCGGATTCGGCGGCCAGGGAGCGCGACGGCCGCGGCCGCTGGTGTGATTCCCGACATCCGTGTGGTTGGCGTGTTGCGTCTGGGTTCGCATTGTGTTTACCATCACGCTGTGTTGGCTTTTGCGGTGTGTTGCTCTGGATGGTCTGTCCCTCCTGGTGGCCTGTCGACCGCCCCCAGGCAGATCCCGCGCTGCCCACTGACAAGGAATTCCGGCAGATGTCCGCGACAAACACACGTTCCAGAATTGGCGTATTTTCCGCACTGGCCGCGGTTGTCGTCCTGGCCGCCGTGATTGGATTGTGGCAATCGATGGAGCGCGATCCGGATCCTCAACCGACGGTCTTTAATGCCGAACAGATACGGAATCTGATCGCGCTGAAGAATCGGGGGATCGGGTTCCTGGAGAACAAGGAATTTGAGCAGGCCGGCCAGACATTCGCAGAACTGGCACGTGATGTTCCGGACTCCGAAATGGCGATCAGGGATCTGACCATCGCCCGAATCCTGCCCTTGATCGACAAGTCCGATGCCGCCATCAATCGGCAGACCGATCCCGCCAGGTACGAACAGGCGGTCGTGGACGCTTCCCAAGCGGTCCAACGCTATTTGAAGTTGAAACCGGATTCGCCGACGGCGCTGCTGTTGTCCGCCGAACTGGCAAAACACGTTGGAGATTCGGTGCAGGCACAGCGGATTTTGGAAGAGGCAGCGATGCTGAGTCGAGACGATGCCAGCTTGTTCTACGCTATGTATCTGTTATCGCGCGACGCAGCGGACGACGCCATGCAGCAACGGGCCAAATTGGGATTGCAACACGCGTACGACGCCGCGCCGCAGAATCTATGGCTGATCAAGGAATGGCTGCTGGTTCAAGCCCTGGATCATGACGGCGATATTCTGCAGACGATCAAACGGGCGCGTTCGGAGTTGGCGCCCTACCGCGAGCACATTCAGAAAACCAGGCAGTTCGACATTTTGCAGGCACTGGACGATTGCCAGGCCGCTGTCCAACAGGGCGACTGGAACAAGGCCATTCTGCAAGCCCGGTTGGTTTCCAATGTGATGGTGGCGTTGATTCCAGCCAAGATCGACTTGCGGCGGGTGAAACGCGATTTGATGGAATACATCTTGCACGATTTCAGTGAGCGGTTTTACGAAACGCACGAACGTCCGGAATCGGATTTTCCGCCTCCGATCAGCGTGAGTTACGAACTGGCCACTGCGCAACTGCCCGAGATGGACGATGCCCGCGCGGTGTTGTTGCTCGACTTCAACCTCGACGACCGCCTGGATGTGCTGCTCGTGCGGAAAACCACAGTCGAAGTCTACACTGTCGATGGGGAGACCCGGCAATGGACTCGACTGACGGCATTCGACGCTGGAGGCGGATTGTGGGGAGCCTGCGCGGCGGACTTGGACCGTGACTATGTGCGTCTGGACAACGACATGGCCGTGGCGGATCCCGACGTGCTGCTGTATGGACCGGCGGGCGTGTGGGTGCTGCGGAATCAGGTTGACGCCATGTCCGGGCAACGGTCGCTGGAACCCGTGCCGCAGGCGCCGCAATTGTCGGGGGTCCGCGATGTGCTGGGAGCGACACTGGTGGATGTGGACCATGATGGCGATCTGGATTTCGTGATCTCGAGTGGCGCGGGAGTTTCCATCTGGTCGAATCGGGAGAACCTGACATTCGCCGACATCAGCGGACGATCGACAGGTCCGCCGGACGGGTTCCGGGCGCGCACATTGATTCCCGTCGACTGGAATCGCGACGCGGCGATTGACGTGGTGATGCTCGATCAAGAATCCGGCGCGGTCGGATACCTGCAAAACCTGTTTCACGGCCGGCTCCGCTGGCAAAAACTGGATTGTCCCGAGAGCCGTGAAATCGCCGTGGTGGATGCCGACGGCAATGCGTCGTGGGACATCCTCAGCACCGGTGCTTCGGGGACCGAGGTGACCCTGACCGAAACGGGACCGGAAATGGACACCCGTCCTGTGGATCAACCCCCGGGCGATGGTCTCACCACGCTCGACTACGACAACGATGGATATCTGGACACGCTGGTCTGGAGTGGCACCGGTGTGCGGGTGCTGCGCGGTGGTCCGCTGGCCAGCTATCGTCCGGTCGACGGGGTGTTTGCGGTTTCATCGCAGGACATCGGCGGCTCCGATGTGGGGGATCTGGATGGCGATGGCGACATCGATCTGGCCGTGGTGGAGTCCGGCCGCCCGCGGTTGTACTTCAACAACGGTGGCAACGAGAATTCCTGGTTGGACGTCGTACTGCACGCCGAACAGAGTCCGGATCAGCATCCCAGTCAGCGTGTCAACATGCAGGCTCTGGGATCGTTGATGGAAGTCAAGTCGGGCGATGTGTATCAAGCCCGCGTCGTGCGACGGCAGTCCACTCACTTTGGACTCGGCGATCGCTCCACGGCCGACGTGATTCGTGTCGTTTGGACCGACGGAGTTCCTCACAACCTGTTGCAGCCCAAGTCGCGTGAGTGGCTGCATACCAAGCAGGTGCTCAAAGGATCCTGTCCCTATCTTTACACCTGGACGGGCTCAGGATTTGAGTTTTTCACGGATTGCCTGTGGGCGGCCCCCATCGGGTTGCAGTTTGCCGAAGGCCAACTTTCCAGCCCGCGTGAGTGGGAATACCTGAGAATTCCTGGTGAGCGATTGGTGGCGCGGGACGGAGAGTACGTGTTGCAGATGACGGAAGAGTTGTGGGAGGCGGCCTACTTTGACGAGATCAAACTGTTTGCCATCGATCACCCGCAGGACTTCGAGGTCTATTCCAACGAAAAAGTGGGTCCGCCGGCCGTGGCCGAGTTCAAGTTATACACGGTGAGTGATCGCCGTCTTCCGGTCTCGGCAACCGATGCCGAAGGCCACGATCTGCTGCCCAAGCTGTCGCGGCGGGATCGTGACTTCACCAAGGCGTTCGGCAAACGCATCAAACAGGGATTGACCGATCCGGGATACCTGGAACTGGACCTGGGGCCTTTGGAAGCAGGGGATGCCGTCACCTTGTTTCTCACCGGTTGGGTGTTTCCCACCGACACGTCGCTCAATGTCGCGTTGTCGCAGAACCCGGACGTCGCTGCTCCACAAGCTCCTTCGCTCTGGGTTCCGCAAGCCGACGGCCGGTGGAAGCAGGCGATTCCCTACATGGGATTTCCCGGGGGCAAGACCAAGACGATCGCCGTTCCACTGGGTGCCGTGCTCAATCCGGCCGATCCCCGCGTTCGCATCGCCAGCAGCATGGAATTGTATTGGGATGCCGTGTTTTTCACTGTCAATGAACGCGCGGACGCCGAGCAGTCGATCCAGCAGATCGCATTGGAGCTTGTCGCGGCGCATCTGCATGACCGAGGCGTCTCGCGGCGTGTGCCGGGCAGGGGACTGGGACCGGAACGTTACCGATACGACGAGGTGGATTCCCGGCCGGTCTGGCCACCCATGAGCGGCCGCTTCACGCGTTTCGGCGATGTCACGCCGCTGCTCGCCGACAGTGACGATCATCTGGTTGTGATGGGGGCCGGCGACGAGATGACGCTGCGGTTTCGGGTGCCGTCCGATCCGGTCAGGCCGGGGTGGAAGCGGGACTTCATCCTGTACAATGTTGGCTGGGATAAGGATGCGGATCTCAATACCGTGCAAGGACAATCGGTCGAGCCGTTGCCATTTCGGGGCATGTCCCACTATCCGCCCAAACCGTCTCAGGAATACCCGCAGACAGCGCGGCACCGCTCGTACCTGAGCAGATACCAGACCCGACGCCAAAGCCGGCACCGGTTTTGGAAGCAGATTCTGCGTTTCCAGCCGGATGACTGATCCTGGTTCTTGCGACACATGTTGTTTGTGGCCCCAGCGGCCACGGGTCTGGCAGCGCTGCCACACGCATCGTCGATGCACGGTTCGCGCCATGTTCGCAGCACCCGGGTCATGAGTTGATCGGCGTGAAGTGCAGCGGGCTAGCCGGAATGGTGGCGATGATCGGCAGAATCTGATTTACTGGATGCTCACAGTTCGTGGGGCGTGTTGATCAGTGAAGGTACGAATATGAGTGGGTTAGCCAGCCGTGTTGAGGGCGTGGTCTTGCTGGTGTTGGTGGGCTGGACTGTCGGCGGGGTTGATCGCCTGTCGGCGGCTGGATTCCAGTACCCCTTGGCGGCGGTCGCGGGACGTGACCAGTCCGTGTTTGTCGCGGACCGCAATTTGCCGGGGATTTGGAAAATCAGCGATGGCAAAGCCAGCGTCCACTTCCAGGCCTCGAAAAAATTCCGGACGCCCTTGAACGCCGTCCGCTGCCTGGCGATCGACCACCAGGGACAATTGCTGGCCGGAGATTCCTCCACCCGGGATGTGTATCGGTTCACAGCCGAAGGCAAACCGGTGGCGTTGACCTCCGGTGGAATCGGAATACCGATGAGCATCGCGGTTCGCCCCGACGGAACGCTGTTGGTCGCCGATCTGGAGACGCATCGTGTGTGGCAGGTGCCGGCAGAGGGAGGCAAACCGGTCGAGTTTGTGCGCGTGACCGCTCCACGTGGTCTGGCGCTGGACGGCAAGGGACGGTTGTGGATTCTGTCGACATCCAGTCAGAAAGGGCAGTTGCTCCGTGCCGACGCCAAGGGAGAATTGAAAGCCATTGTCAGCAAACGGACGTTTCAGTTTCCCCACAACGTGGCTGTTTTGGGTGACGCAACCGCGTATGTGACCGATGGCTACGGAAAAACCGTCTGGAAAATCGCAGAATCAGCCGAGCCCGAGAAGTGGATCAGCGGAGCACCCTTGGTGAATCCTGTGGGGCTGGCCGTTCAGGGAACCCAGCTCCTGGTCTGCGATCCTCGGGCCAAGACCGTGTTCGCAGCCGATGCGGACGGCAAACTCTCGGTGCTCAGTACGGGCGAATGAAGTCCACTTCGAATGAAGTCCGGTTCTCAGTGGACCCCGGCCGACGGTTCCAGAATGGATTCCGGTCGCGTGTGCCCCGAGTCCAGCATGGCCCGCATCTGCTGTTCGTCGAGTTTCGGAACCCGGACTTCCTCGGTCGGATGCAGTCCGATCTGGAAGTAGCCATATCCGAGTGACGTGGTGTGGCAGTTCTCACACAGCACATAGGTCATTTCGTTGGATCGTTCCATGCCGACCACGACGCGCTCGTGATCGAGTGGCGAGTCGCAGACCAGAGACAGGCCTTCGGGACTGATGTCCTTGGTTACGGCGGCGATGACGGATTCATATTCCGGACGTTCGGCGTCAGCGTCGTAAGGAATGACCCAGACCACTTCGCAGAAGGCGCCCCGCGGTTCCAGTCGTTTACCGTAACGGAACTGTCTGAGAAAGCTCCGATTCATCCGGTTCTGAAAAATTTTGCGCACTTCTTCTTGTTTGTTTCGCGACAGGAAACCGAACATGACATGGTCCCGAATTGAGTGAGATTGACTGGGGTTTCGGACATATCGCGATCATCGCGCGTGGTTCACCAACTCTAGCCCGTCCCACGGTGCCTCCCGACCATTCTCTCGGATCAGACAATTCCCGGGTTCCGGTTATCGGGATGGCAGCGATTGGCCGGGCGGAGGGGACGCTGGCTGGGCATGCCGGGGGCGCCCATGGGCAATGGCAGCCCCTACAGTTTCCGGATGGGCAGGTCGTGGGTCGCGACGAATTTCCGCAGTTGGTCGGCGGTGGGCGCTCCCGACGTGGCTCCGATCTGCCGCACGCAATGCGCACCCATGGCCGATCCATAGCGGAGACAGCTGGCGACATCCTGCTGGTCTAGCAATCCCAGAACGTATCCGGCCACAAAGGCGTCACCGCCGCCGGTGCTGTCCACGGCTTCGACCGCATAGGCCTCCACGCGCAGTCGTTGGTCGGCGTCTACGACAATCAGTCCGTCAGCGCCGCAGGTTACGATGACCCGTTCCGCACCCGCGGTGTGCAGGGCGGTTGCCTGGTCGACCGGGTCGTCGAGTCCCGTCAGTAGCCGCGCTTCATCGGCGTTGGGCACGAACACACTGGTCCAGGGCAGAACGGGGTTCAGTCGATCCCAGTAGTCGCCAGGACCGGAAAGCACGACATCCAGAACCGTGATCACTCCGTTTTGCCGAGCCGTAGCGAACAGGTCGGCAACGGTCTGCGGCCGCAAGGAGTCGATCAGACAATAGCCGCCGAGATACAGCAGCCGTGTGCGGTCGATGTCGGCCGCGGTGACTTCGCGGCCGGTCAATTCCCCGTTGGCGCCGATGGAGTGGATGAAGCGGCGGTCCGCGCCTTGTGTATTGACCACCAGCGTGCCGCTGGTTTCCGCTGTTTCCGAAACAGTTAAACCCTCACAATGGACTCCGGCATCCTGCAGCACTTCGCGGACGAAGCGGCCGAAGACATCGTCACCGACGCGTCCGACGATACCGACGTTGAGTTCCAGTCGGGCCAGGTCGACCGCCACGTTCGAGGCGCAACCGCCCAGGGTTAAGTCCAGTCGATCGGACAATACGAGTTCACCAGCTTGCGGGAGCCGTTCCACGGGCGCGCAGACATGGTCGGCGACGATGATCCCGGCACACAGACAGTCGAGGCGTGGCTCAGTCATGAATCGGAGTCTGTCTCCGCTGTCTGGGACGACGGGTTTCTGTTAGGCCGGAAGCGATGGAACGAATTCAGCATCCGTCGCATCAAGGGGTAGGTGACCAGTCCACCGATGGGTGCCACAATGCAGGTTCCCAGGGTCAACGGAGCGCCAATGTCTACGAACAAGCCGGTGATTGCGTCCCACCACCCTTGGAATCCGTCGTACTCCAGCAGCCGCGCGAACTGTTCGCGTTGCACGTCGCCTCCGACCAGCAGGTGGCCGATCCAATACAAGAAGTAGTAGATGGGGACCACGGTGATCGGGTTCGAGATGTAGACGGTGATCAGAGCGGCAACGCGGTTGAAATGGAACAACTTGTGGGTCAACCAGGCGGTGCACATCACCAGGATCATCTGAATCCCGACGGTCGGCGTCAGGCCGATCGCCATGCCGATCGAAGTTCCCAGGGCGATCGAGTGCGGCGTGTCCTCCAGCATCAGAATTCCGCGCAGCAGGGTTCGAGGACTGTTCCACCACTTGAGTGACGATCCCTTTGTCATGGCAATTGGCGGGTCCGTTTACTTCTTGGTCAACAGCTTTTCGACCAGCGGGACAACGTGGTCTTTGTATGTGAATTCGTCTCCGCTGTCCCGGTCATCATTGTCGAATCGCTGCACCAGACGCCCGCTGGGATCAAATACATAGATGGCGGGAATCGATCCCAGATCCATTTGATCGAACAGTTCATCCGACGGTGTACTGCTCAGGATGTTCACCAAGGCGGCCCGTTGTTTCTTCAGGAATTTCAACGCGCGCCCGCGATAGGATTCCGGTGGCTTGCCCGCGATGCCCAGGTAGTCGCAATTGAACGAGACGCAGACGATGCGCTTGCCATGTTTGGCCTGCAGTTTCACCAGGTTGGGGAACTCCCGCATGCAGGGGATGCACGACGTAGACCACATGTCGACGACGACCACCTTGCCCTTGAAGGCCTTGATTTCGGCCAGTGTCTTGGCCCAGGTGGCTACTTTCAACTCGATCTTGGGCTGCGGAGGTTCGGCGGTCGCGGGGATCTGTCCACTGACGGCGACCAGCGCTGCGCACAGTGTCAGCCGCAAGCCAATGCGATCTGCGTTCAGGTGCCAGAATTTCATTTGATGACCTGTTTCATGCGAGCGGCCTGTGCTTGCTTGGAGGGAGATGTGTACGGTAGGCACTTGAGAAACTCAACCAGATCCTCGATTTGTTGAGATTGCAGATGGCTGGTCTTGCCATGCCGGTCTCCGCGATTGTGCGTCGTCAAAACGTCCGCTAATGTCGCGGCACGTCCGTGATGCAGGTAGGGAGCAGAGCGGTAGACGCCGATGAGTGTGGGAGTGTCGTAACGGGGCCCCATTTTCTCGCTGGGGTCGTCGGCGCCGGTGCCCACGTCGTGTCGCAGGTGGTTGTTGTCGGGACGCGAGTCGGTGAAGAATGGTCCGGAATGGCAGGTGGCGCAACCCGTCTTTTTCGAGAAAAACAAGTCACGTCCCCGCACGGCACGGGTGCTCAGACCGGCCGCAGCATGGGGACTCATCGTGAATTTGTGCGAGTTGGTATAGGCGGCCACGGCATCCAGGTCCGCCGACAGCCCACTGTTGGGCGGTCCGAGTTGCGGTTGGACCTTGCCGGCAATCAACCCGCGACCCTGCATCAACTGACCACGGATCGTATGCTCGAAGTCCTGCACTTCGTCCCGGTCTGAAGACCAGTGCAAAGGGTGTGTCCAACTGAGTCCAAACAGTGGCGGAGTACTCCGCAGACCTTCGGGGTTCTGCCAGGTTCGACCGTCGGAATCCCCATCAGGGTGGCAGCTCGAGCAGGAAATCCAGCGGCGTCCGGTCATTGGCTGCAGCGAGGTATAAAACAGAATCTTGCCCCGCAGCACTTCTTCCGTCAGGGGATTGTCGCAGGTCGAAACGCGAGCGACCTGCTTCAACGTCTGCACGTCGAACACGGCGACTTCGAAATCCAGAGCGTTGTAGACAAACACGCGTTTGGAGTCGGGTGAGACGCGGACCGCGCGGGGGTTGTGGCCAAGGCGCATGTGCCGGATCAGAGAGATCTCGCGGTAGTTGTCGTCCAGCAACTTGCAGACGAACATGTCGTCGGTGCCGCTGAAGACAATGAACAGTCGCTGTCCATCGGGAGAGACCGTGACTTCCCAGGGATTGGCGGTGACGCGGTTTCCGACGAAGGAGTCCATCGGAATCCGTTTGCGTCGGCGTTTCGCGGGGGCTGTATCGAGCACGGTCAGGTAGGGGAAAATCGAACCCTCGCCGTGTGCCGCTGTGACGCGCGAGCGGATGTGAGACAGGTAAATCTTGGGTCGCAGTGGATGGACAACCAGTTGGCGGGCCAGGTTGTCGGTGCTGGCCGCAGGCCATTCATCGACGGCCTGGCCACTGCCCAGGTCGATGGCTCGTACCAGGGCAGAGTAATTTTCGGTCACGTACACCTGCTGTTCATCATGGCTCAAGGCGATGCCGCGTACGAAGCGGCCCGCCGCAATCTGACGCAGAATCCGTTGGGAGCCTGTGTCGATTTCCACGATACGGCCCGGGTACTCCAGGGTGGCATACAATCGGGACCCCGCGGCATTCGAGACGAGTCCATAAGGTTCGTCGAACACGGGAATCCGGGCCTCGATCTTTCCGGAGTCCGCGTCGCACAAGGTGATCTGATCCTCGGCGTAGATCGCGCAGGCCAGCGTGTGTGTTTGACCCAGAAACGTGATCCCTTCGGGTTTCTGGCCCACCGGAATTTCTCGGAGCTTGCGCAACGTGTTCAGGTCAATCACGGTCACCGTTCCCGCGTCCCGATTGGCGCAGGCGAGCAGCTTGCCATCTGTGGAAATGTCGAGCAAGCTGTTCGATGAGCCGGCGACAACCGGTGCTCCGGCGGCCAGGACGCAGGACATGAAAACGGCAAACACAACCCAGCCACAGCGCGACGGTGACATGTCGGGGACTCCGGGAATCAATGTGTACGGACTGCGATCATTGGTCTGCGATCGCATGTTCATGGTGATGGCGGTCAGCCCCCATGATACTCTCGACGGCTCCAATGCACATCTGAGAAAGCGCAACATCCTGCCGGAGCCGCTTTTTTCGAGTCCGATGTGCTGGGCGCCACGGATGGCACTCCTCTCCGATGCCAGGACGGGTTATCATCGGCGTGCGACGCACGTGTTGACGCATCCGGGGAGACGTGATCCATGCTGGCCCGCTACGGCGACTGCCTACTTGAGCTGGTTCAGGGCGACATCACGCTGCAGGACACCGACGCGATCGTCAACGCCGCGAATTCCCGGCTCGCCGGTGGTGGAGGTGTGGATGGAGCCCTGCACGCGGCGTGGGGTCCCGGTTTGTTGGAGGAAACCGAGAAACGGCATCCGGATGGCTGTGCCACGGGTGCAGCGGTTGTCACGGGAGCTGGGCGATTGAAGGCTCGCATATTGATTCATGCCGTTGGTCCGGTTTGGCGAGGTGGTCAGCAGGACGAGTCTCAGCAACTGGCTTCGGCCTACCGATGCGCGCTGGAACTTGCAGTGGAGCACGCATGCCATTCGATTGCGTTTCCCGCGCTCAGCACCGGTGCCTACGGCTATCCCACGGATCTGGCGGCTCAGGTTTCGTTGCTGCAAAGTCGAGAGTTCCTGGTCACACACCGTCAACCGGCGCGGATCCGGTTTGTTCTATTTGACGCGGGGGCCTTCGGCGCATATGCGCGCGTGCTGGAGTCGCTGCAGTGAATTCCGGTGGTATGCGATTCTTTGATGCGGAGTAGATGCATTTGACTGCGGGATTTCCATCGAGCGGTGCGACACCACCCCCGTCGGCTGTGGCTTGCTCGACTCCGACCCAGGCGGTTGCCGAGTGCCGGTATGTGGCTTCGGATGGATATCCGCTGCACTATCGTCATTGGCGGCCACGATCGAGCCCACGGGCCTACGTTGTGGCGTTGCACGGTGTGCAAAGCCATTCGGGTTGGTTCACATATTCCAGTGGGGAAATGTGCGCTGCAGGCTTCGACGTTCGATTTCTGGACCGCCGCGGCTCGGGACTGAACACGGTGGACCGTGGTCATGTGGCGCATGCCGACCGGCTGGTCAATGACGTCGCGCAATTCCTGACCAGTCTACGTGTGGAGCGCGACCGGGAAGCTCCCGGTTGCCCGATCGTGCTGCTGGCGGTCAGTTGGGGGGGCCGCTTGGCGGCCAGCGTGTGCGGGCGGCGTGGTGAGTTGATCGACGCGGTGGCGCTGTTGTATCCGGGGATTTGTACCCGGATCCGACCTCGAGCCCACCAGAGAATCCTGTTGCGATTGGCTCACGGTTGGGGCAAGCAGCGGGCGTTGATTTCGATTCCGTTGGATGATCCCCAACTGTTCACGTCGGAGCCGCGGTGGCAGGATTTCATTCGCCGCGATCCACTCGCCTTGCATCAGGCCACGGTGGGATTTCTGTTGGCCAGTGAACAACTGCAGCGTGAGGCGGTGGCGGCCGCCGAGACACTCCACGGCCCGGCACTGCTGATGCTGGCCGGTTGTGACCAGATC
>Ga0315336_1003828_pt1 | contig 19229 bp, 13 predicted proteins | sample ASW5metaG_FD_204512 | JGI IMG/M metagenome (GOLD analysis project Ga0315336, IMG submission 204512) | Ammonia-oxidizing marine archaeal communities from Monterey Bay, California, United States - ASW #5 | ecosystem: Environmental > Aquatic > Marine > Intertidal zone | place: USA: California... | reverse complement strand
CTCCTTCTGCAGGGCTTTTGTCATTACACAGAATCCCCTAGATTGATAATCTCATAATAGCCATTGGTTTCTCAAAATGACCTTTGGATGAAGATTGCATTACTTTGAGAGCTAAAAGGATTGATTCCATGAAGAAGAAATACGGGATAATGGATGGCAACGAAGCTGTTGCTTCAGTGGCATATCGAACCAATGAGGTTATCGCGATTTACCCGATAACTCCGGCTTCACCTATGGGGGAATATTCCGATCAGTGGGCAGCCGAGGGGAAGGCCAATATTTGGGGGTCTGTGCCTTCAGTGATCGAAATGCAGAGCGAGGGCGGAGCTGCCGGGGCCGTGCATGGCGCACTCCAGGCGGGTTCCCTCACCACCACCTTCACCGCGTCCCAGGGATTGCTGCTCATGATCCCAAACATGTACAAGATTGCCGGTGAGCTGACTCCAACCGTTTTTCATATTGCCGCACGATCAGTGGCTGCCCAGGCCCTATCCATTTTTGGCGATCACAGCGATGTGATGGCCGCTCGCCAAACAGGATTTGCTTTTTTGGCCTCAAATTCAGTCCAGGAGGCCATGGATTTTGCTCTAATCGCCCAGGCGGCCACCTTGGAATCGCGAATTCCCTTTGTCAATTTCTTTGACGGATTCCGCACGTCACATGAAATTAACAAAATTGAGTTGCTTAGTAACAGACAACTGGCTGCGATGATCGACAACAAGCATGTCCATGCACATCGCTACCACGCTCTCTCCCCAGATCACCCGGTAGTGAGAGGCACCGCCCAAAACCCGGATGTATTCTTTCAGGCTCGTGAATCAGTGAACCCCTTTTATCAGGCAACTCCAGATATTGTCCAACACACGATGGATAATTTCCAAAAGCTTACAGGCAGGAGATATCAACTCTTTGATTATATTGGCGCTGAAGATGCAGAACGCGTAATTATTTCTATGGGGTCTGGCGCAGGTGCAATCGGGGAAACCATAGCCAAACTTGTGGAAGGCGGAGAAAAAGTGGGCGCCGTCCAGGTCCACCTTTATAGACCCTTCTCTGTGAGCCATCTATTGGCTGCTCTCCCCGAAAGCGTATCCTCAATTGCCGTGCTTGACCGAACAAAAGAACCGGGTGGAGTGGGAGAACCCCTTTACTTAGATGTCCAATCCGCCATCCAGGAAGGCCTGGTAGAAGGTCACTGGAATCGAGACTCCGCTCCAATAGTTGTTGGTGGCCGATACGGTTTGTCCTCCAAAGAATTTACTCCAGCAATGGTTAAACGCACATTTGATGAGCTCAAAGAACAAACACCAAAAAACCATTTCACTATCGGCATCAATGACGATGTGTCTCTCAGCAGCTTAAACGTAGATTCAGAATTTTCAGCCGAACCCGAAGATGCATTTAAGGCCATTTTTTACGGCCTGGGTTCTGATGGAACTGTAAGTGCAAATAAATCCACAATAAAGATCATTGGTCAGGAAACTGATAAATACATCCAGGGATATTTTGTCTACGACTCCAAGAAAGCTGGCTCGGTAACAGAATCCCATCTCCGTTTTGGCGACCAGCCCATTAATTCGACGTATTTAATTGATAAAGCAAATTTCATTGCCTGCCATCAGTTCGATTTCCTGGACAACTTCGATTTGCTTAGCAAAGCTGCTCAAGGGGCAACCTTCCTATTGAACAGCCCCTATTCCGCAAAAGAGGTCTGGGACTATTTGCCAAGCACTGTTCAAAAGCATATTCTCGACAAAGAAATACGCTTTTTTGTCGCAGATGCCTATCGAATAGCCAGAGAAGTGGGCCTTGGTGCACGCATCAACACAATAATGCAAACATGCTTTTTCGCGATCAGTGGAGTGCTTCCACAGGATGAGGCCATCAAGGAAATAAAAAAGGCGATCAAGAAGAATTATGGTCGCCTTGGCAAGAAAATTTTGGCTCAAAATAACGCCGCAGTGGATAATTCACTTTCAGGCCTTTCCGAAGTAACTGTCAATAAATCAATCCTGAGCACTTTTGATATTAAGCCCTCTGTGCCAGAAAGAGCACCTCAATTTGTGCGTGATGTCCTGGGCCAAATCATCCGCCGCGAGGGAGACGCACTCCCCGTCAGCGTTTTCCCCGTAGATGGGACTTATCCGGCAGGGACCACAAAATGGGAGAAGAGAAATCTGTCGGACGTCGTTCCAGCCTGGGAACCAGAATCCTGTATTCAATGTGGCAAATGTGTTTTCGTCTGTCCGCATGCAGTTATTCGAGAAAAAGTTTTCGAGACTTCACTGCTTAATGATGCGCCCGTCGCATTCAAATCCACAGATGCGCGTTGGAAAGAATTCCCTGAAATGGCCTACACGCTGCAAGTCTCTCCCGAAGATTGCACCGGGTGCAACATGTGCGTGGAAGCCTGCCCGGTGGAAGATAAGATTACTGGCGCAAAGCCCATTGAAATGGTCGATGTCGAACCGATCCACAAGCAGGAGAAAGTGAATTGGGAATACTTCCTTTCGCTCCCAGAGGTCGACCGCAGCATCATAAAATTAAACACCGTCAAGAATTCTCAACTCCTGCAGCCCCTTTTTGAATTTTCAGGTGCATGCATGGGTTGTGGCGAAACCCCTTATCTAAAGCTGATCAGCCAACTCTATGGTGACAGATCAATCATTGCGAATGCCACAGGTTGTTCCTCAATCTTTGGTGGCAATCTGCCCACAACACCTTGGGCTGTGAACGAGGAAGGCCGCGGCCCAGCCTGGTCCAACTCGCTCTTTGAGGACAATGCCGAGTTTGGCCTGGGCATGCGCGTTTCACTAGACGCCCAAATTGGAAGTGCGCGCCAGTTGGTTCATGCCCTCAGAGAAATTATCGGTGACGATCTGGCTAACGATTTATTGACGGCTGATCAATCCAGCGAGAGCGGCATCATTGAGCAAAGGGAGCGGGTGCATTTGCTAAAAGAGCTTCTTGCTAACAAGAAATCGATTAAAGCTCGCAGTTTGGCCAATTTGGCCGACGTTCTCGTTCAAAAATCAATTTGGATAGTTGGCGGTGACGGTTGGGCTTACGACATTGGCTATGGTGGCCTGGATCATGTCTTAGCCTCGGGAAAGAATGTCAACATTTTTGTTATGGATACCGAAGTATATTCCAATACAGGTGGACAATCTTCAAAGGCCACGCCCAGAGGCGCAATCGCCAAGTTTGCCGCAAATGGCAAGATGACTCGAAAGAAGAACCTGGGCCTGATCGCTATGAGCTACGGAAACGTATATGTGGCCAACATAGCCATGGGAGCCAGTGATGCCCAAACCATGAAAGCGATTACTGAGGCCGAGGCATATGAAGGCCCCTCATTGATTATTGCCTACAGTCACTGCATTGCCCATGGCATTGATATGAAAAAGGGCCTCACTCAGCAAGAGCTGGCCGTGAAATCTGGCATTTGGCCGCTCTATCGCTTTGATCCCCAAAGAGTGGAAGCAGGCAAATCGCCGCTAATCCTCGATTCGAAAGCCGCATCTGTACCGCTGGAGGATTACATGCAGGGCGAAAGCCGCTTCAGACATCTCCTGAAGACGGATGAAGAACAAGCGCTGGCTCACCTAGCCGACCTAAACAAAAATATCGAAGAGCAGAAGAAGCAATTGGATCTAATCGCTAGTCAATAGTCTTCAATTGGAGGGCTAGCTTCATTAATTGGGGCTCGGCTTGACAGCATAAATTCGCTCCTGTACAATTGCGCCACCTCGTATTAAGGGGCCTGTAGCGCAGTTGGGAGCGCGCATCAATCGCACTGATGAGGTCGCGGGTTCGAATCCCGCCAGGTCCACTGGCGGCGGCCCCAAAACACAATATGGGCCCATGGCGCAGTTGGGAGCGCGTCTCAATGGCATTGAGAAGGTCGTGGGTTCGAGCCCCACTGGGTCCACAAACAACTAAATAGTCATGCTTAGCAGGAGTAGTAAGCTATCTGATAGCGAATCGGGATCACCCGGTGGAAGCCCGATAATGTGCCCTCAGAGCACTAAAGCCAAACTCGCCTGCCTTCCACTTGTGGATAGTATTGCTGGTGAAATGAGTTTATTTAGCTAGCAACGGGCGCGCCCGATAAAGCGCAAAAAGTGGTCCGGCCTGAGCCGGGAAACTGGGTGGTACCGCGGAGAACTCCTTCGTCCCTGAGTGGCGAGGGTTTTTTGTTTAACCATTGCTGCACAAAGCTCAGCTAATCGGGCTTGCCCACCGAATATATGTTTGGAGAAGATGACAATGAGCGATAAATATAATCCCCACGATATTGAGGCCAAATGGCAGGAGAAATGGGCCGAGGACAAGCTATACGAATCGAACATTGATGAGTCGCGTCCGAAGTTTTACGCACTCACCATGCTGCCCTATCCCTCTGGAGATTTGCATATTGGTCATTGGTACGCGATGACACCTGCAGATGCACGCGCACGATATAAGCGCATGCAGGGCCATAACGTGCTTTTCCCTATGGGTTTCGACGCCTTCGGTTTACCCGCAGAAAATGCTGCCATCAAACGCAATCTGCATCCGAAAAAATGGACCTACGCCAATATCGAAAATATGGTTAAGCAGATGAAAACGATGGGTACCATGTTCGATTGGCGTCGAACCGTTACCTCCTCAGATCCAGATTACTATCGTTGGACTCAGTGGTTCTTCCTCAAGCTTTTCGAAAAAGGACTGGCTTACCGTAAGTTATCCGCCGTCGACTGGTGCCCAAAAGACAATACCACCCTGGCACGAGAACAGGTCGTGGGTGAGAAACGCGTCTGTGAGCGCTGCGGTACACCAGTAATCAAAAAGGAACTGGAGCAGTGGTTCTTCCGCATTACCAATTACGTTGATGAGTTATTGGATTTTTCCGAGGTGGATTGGCCGGAGAGCATCGTTGCCTTGCAAACGAATTGGATCGGCCGATCAGAAGGCGCCAATGTGCGATTTAAAACAGAGCAAGGTGACGATATGGAAATCTTCACCACTCGCCCAGATACGCTCTGGGGTGCCACCTTCATGGTGCTGGCCCCTGAGCACCCTCTGGTTGAAAAACTAACTTCTGCAGAAGAGCATGCCACGGTGACTGCCTATGTGGCTGATGCGGTCCGCCAAACGGAAATAGAGCGTGAATCCAAAGATCGTGAAAAAACGGGAGTCTTTAGTGGAGCCTACGCAATTAATCCTGTCAATGGTGAGCGCGTTCCCATATGGATTGCTGATTACGTGTTAATGACTTATGGAACTGGCGCAATTATGGCAGTTCCTGCGCACGACCAGCGCGATTTTGAATTCGCCCGTAAATATGACCTGGAAATTCGCCCAGTGATCCAAGCCGACGATTCCGACCCAATTGATGAGAGTGCCATGCAAGAAGCTCTCCCACATTATGGTGCGATGGTCAATAGTGGCCCTATGGATGGCACTCCAGCGGACGAAGCAATTAAGAAGACTATCGCTTATCTCGAAAAAGAGAATGCAGGTGAGGCTGCGGTGGGATATCGCATTCGCGATTGGTTGATTTCTCGGCAACGTTATTGGGGCGCCCCAATCCCGATGGTTTATTGCGAAAGCTGTGGAGTTCAACCAGTGCCGCAAGAGCAGCTGCCAATCGAATTGCCCGAAGATATTGAATGGCGGCCAACAGGCGAAAGCCCTCTTAAATTCCATCCCACCTGGAAACACACCACCTGTCCCAAGTGCGATGAGCCTGCCATCCGGGAAACAGACACTATGGATACCTTCATGTGTTCCTCCTGGTATCACTTGCGCTATCTGAGCCCAGATTATGACAAAGGCCCCTTTGATCCCGAGGAATATGACTATTGGGGGCCAGTGGATACCTACACCGGCGGAGCAGAACATGCCACCATGCACTTGATGTATGCCCGCTTCTTTCACAAAGCCTTGCGCGATATGGGCATTCTTGAGGGAAACGAGCCCATGATGCAGTTACGTAATCAGGGGCAGATTCTTGGTCCCGACGGGCAGCGTATGTCCAAATCTCGCGGCAATGTAATTGACCCGGATGAGCAGGTTAAGGCCTTTGGCGCAGACACAGTAAGGGCTTTCCTCATGTTTGGCTATCGCTGGTCTGAGGGTGGGCCTTGGATGACGGAAAACATTCAGGGGGTCGTCCGTTGGTTGCATCGATTATGGACGATTTTTACGGACTCTAATGGATCAAAGAGGGAAGTATCCGAGGAAATTCAGCGTTCGCTGCGCCGCAAAGTCCACCAGACTCTGCGCAGTGTAAGCTTTGATTTGGAGAACTTTGAATTTAATACGATTGTTTCCGCCTTAATGGAATTGCTCAACACAATGCAAGATGCGCAAGAAAAGGGGGCAGTCGGCAGCCCGGCCTGGGAAGAAGCTCAGGACATTTACTTACGCATGTTAGCGCCCATCACTCCGCATATTGCAGAGGAACTCTGGTCGCGAATCGGTAAAACGTACTCTGTTCATACGCAACCCTGGCCTGTGCTGGATGATGCTGCCACAGTTGAAGACGAAATCACCTTGGTCGTCCAGATTAATGGCAAATTGCGTGACCGCATAACCGTGCCTGCGGGCTTGAATAAGGAAGAGACAGAAAGTAAGGCTTTAGCGAGCGAAGTGATTAAGAAACAAATTGATGGCAAAGAAGTCAAAAAGGTTATCGTAGTTGAGGGCAAACTGGTCAATATAGTTCTCTAAAATGCACGCCTAGTTTCGACAGAAGTAAGAGCAAGCTATTCGCTTGCTCTTACTTCTTTTTTACAACCCGAGCTTTACCCTCACCCCTTCTTAACTTAGAATTGGAGCATTAATCAACCCAAAGTGAGGTATCTATGTCCCAACACCAAAAGAAAGCCATTATTCCCCAGGGGGGAGCCAAGCCCATGGCTCCTTATTCACCTGGAATCCAATTTGGACACCTTCTATTCACAGCCGGACAAATTGGCCTTGATCCAGAAAGTCAAACACTTGTTTCCGGCGGAGTCGCGATTGAGGCGCAACAAGCAATGGAGAATTTGGGTAGCATACTAGAGGCTGCCGGTGCCTCTTTTGATAGCCTGCTCAAGGTAACAATCTTTCTCACGGATATTAACGACTATGCAGCAGTCAACGAGGTTTACGGTAAATTCTTTTCTGAGTCGCCTCCTGCCAGATCCGCCCTCCAGGTAGTTGCACTGCCGGGTGCTGCCGCAGTAGAAATTGAAGCTATTGCCGCAATTGCCTAAGCCCCCCTTATGACTGGTGAGCTGATATTACTTGTAGATGACGAGCCCAATATCATTGAACTGGCCGAGCTTTACCTAAATAAGGAAGATTTTCGCACTGCATCTTCTTCAGATGGGCTGGCCGCGCTTGAAGCGGTTCAACAACTTACACCATCTTTGCTGGTGCTCGATCTGATGCTACCAAAATTGGATGGTTTCGAGGTATGCCGAAAATTGCGCGCCCAGGATAATCCCGTTCTCATCTTAATGCTCACTGCAAGGGATGACGATGTCGACAAAATCGTTGGGCTTGAAATGGGCGCGGACGATTACATGACCAAGCCCTTTAACCCTCGAGAGTTAGTCGCTCGAGTAAAAGCTCTCCTGCGACGCAAATCGCGTGATGTTTCTGAAAAACTGCCTCTTTCTCTAGGAGATTTACACATTGATCCTGCTCGTCGAGAAGTGCGCGTAAATAGTATTGAAGTTAAGCTTCGCACCCAGGAATTTGATCTGCTAGTTACCTTTGCGGAGCACAAGGGCCTTGTACTAAAACGGGAACAGTTGCTCCGTCTTGCCTGGGGATACGATTACTATGGCGAAACCCGTACGGTAGATGTCCACGTTGGCCAATTGCGTAAAAAAATTGCAGATAGCGCCGCAAAAATTGAAACGATCACGGGCGTTGGCTACAAATTGGTCGTCTGATGTTTAGCTCACTGCGTTCAAGGCTCTGGCTGAGTTACCTCTTGATAATTGGCCTGGTGCTGCTGGTTGTCACCTTAGCATTGTTGCTCTTTTTGGTGCGCAACCCCCGTCTCATGAGGGATGCTGAGAACAGTCTCTTCCTTGCTGCCAATGCCCTCCAGCGCCAGCGCGTGGAAATCAATGCGGATAGCAATCTCACAAATGTTGTTCAACGCGCGGACGATCTTTTGGACACGCGCGTCATCATATACAGTGCGCAGGGCGAATTGCTGGCCGATTCGCGCGAGGATACCAACCCTACATTTCCCCATCTGCAGCAGCTCCAAGTGCAAGATCGGCCCAATGAAGTTGCTCAGTATACAGATTCCAATAATCAAGAATGGCTGTTTGCATCGCGCAATTATCAAGGTAGGCAGACCTTAGTTGTGGCCACTCAGCGACCATCGCAGCCCATCCTTGCAATATTAAGTGATGAGTTTTTCCTTCCAATCATTCGGGCAGGCGCGCTAGCCTTATTGCTATCCATATTGCTCTCCTACTTGGTTGCCCGCTGGATAGCCAATCCTCTGCAAAGCATCTCGAATGCCTCGCAAGATGTTGGGCAGGGGAAGCTGAGCCAAATTGAACCCAGCGGCCCTCGCGAAGTTCAATCGCTGGCTTATTCCTTTAACGAAATGAGTCGCCAGCTCAACGCCAGTCAGGAATCACAGCGCGATTTTGTCTCTAACGTTTCTCACGAATTAAAAACACCGCTTACCTCAGTGCAAGGATTTGCCCAGGCGATCATGGACGGCACAGTCCAAAGTCAAGAATCACTTCAGCAGGCTGGAAAAGTGATCTACAATGAGGCGGATCGCATGCATCGCTTAGTTGTCGATCTATTGGATCTAGCCCGCTTAGATTCTGGCACTGCTGAACTTGATATAGCTCCGGTCGATATAGCTGAACTACTGCGAGCTGTGGTGGAGCGCTTTACTCCCCTGGCCAAATCAGCAGAAGTGGATCTAAAAATAGATGAACTGGATCTCCCCCATATTTCTGGCGATAATGACCGCTTGGCTCAAGTCTTCAACAATTTGGTCGAAAATGCCATCAAATTCACCCCAAAAGGAGGGCTAGTCAAATTGGACGCATCGGCCTCCGATATTTATCTAGACGTTACGGTCAGCGATTCGGGCAAAGGAATTTCCAATGATGAAGCACAGCGAATTTTCGAACGCTTTTATCAAGCCGATAAATCACGCAGCGCTGGACCCAGTCGAGGTGTTGGCCTCGGATTACCTATCGCTCGACAAATAGCCATCGCCCACGGAGGAGATATCACTGTGGAGAGCCTCCCGGAAAAAGGGAGTCGCTTCAGAGTACGCCTTCCATTGAAAGCAACAAATACTGGGCGGCCAGTCTAGCGCTCACTAGATATTGAATCATGAATTTTGTTTCCATTATCGTCCCCTGCTTCAATGAAGAAAAGACAATAGCTCTTCTTCTGGCGGCAATTTACAAGCAAACCTACCCTGTGGGCCAAATGGAAGTCATCATTGCAGATGGAATATCGGCTGATCGCACAAGAGACCGAATTAATGCATTTCGTGAGGATCATCCCAGTTTACCGGTCAAAATACTGGATAATCCCAGCCGCAGTATTCCCACTGGGCTAAACTTGGCAATGGAAGAGGCAAAAGGGGTAATTATCCTGCGCCTCGATGCGCACTCTGTTCCGCAATCGGACTATGTTGAACGCAGCGTTAACGGCCTTTTGAAGGGCTTGGGTTGGAATGTTGGGGGTGTCTGGGAAATTCAACCTGGTGCAAATGGCTGGATTGCAGAATCCATCGCCTCCGCAGCAGCGCACCCCTTTGGGGTGGGGGATGCGCGCTACCGATTCACAGAAACAGCTGGGGCTGTAGATACCGTTCCCTTCGGTGCTTTCAAGCCAACGCTAATTGATGAAATTGGCCCCTTCGATGAATCCCTTCAAGCCAATGAAGATTATGAATTTAATACCCGCATTCGCCAGGCGGGGGGCATCGTTTGGTTAGACCCCGCCATTAAATCGACTTATTTCGCCAGACCAAACTTGCTAGCTCTGGCCCGTCAATACACCCGCTATGGTTACTGGAAATGGCAGATGCTAAAGCGATACCCGCAAACGATTCGCTGGCGCCAGGCGCTTCCCCCGATATATGTACTGAGCCTTATTGCTCTTCCTTTACTCTCATTTTCCATGCCCCAGCTTGGCATTCTGTGGAAAGCCGAAGTGGTATCATATGCTTTGCTGCTATTCATAGCCGGAGCCATAAAGGGTTTTCAAATGTCCAAGCCCTGGCTAATGATTGGCCTCCCCTTGGCTTTTGCAACGATGCACATTTCATGGGGAGCCGCATTTTTGTGGAGCATACTCCATTCAGGAATTAAGAAGGCCTGAGCCTCCCCCAAAAATATGTCTCTTACGAAACAAGCGGAAAACACCGGTAAATGGCGGCTGGGGATTGGCGAGCGCCGCGCTCTTTTGGTTGCAGGTGACCTTTTCGTTTCTCTGATTGCCTTGTTGATTGCGCTATATTACTGGTCAACTGGCGTGGAGGCAGTCAATTCATCAAACTTCTTTGAATTTCTTCAAGCCCGACCGCCATTTTGGTTCTATTTGCTCCCTTTGTTTTGGATCATTTTGCTCGTCGAAACCTATGATCCACACCGAGCCTCCCGCTGGAATGAAACTCGATCTGGCCTTGCCGTAGCTGCGCTAATTGGTATGGGCTTATACAGCCTGCTCTATTTCACCTCAGACCCCGGTTCATTACCTCGTAGAGGCGTAGCTGGTTTTGCGCTTAGTGCTTGGATTCTAACAACTGTTTGGCGTTTGTTTTATATTCGCATATTTACGTCACCCCAATTCATGCGCCGGGCTGTAGTAGTCGGTGCAGGAGATACAGGTGCCGCTTTGCTCAAGGTGATCAACGATATTCGCCCCCATCCCTATCAACTAGTTGGCCTAATTGACGACGATACTGGGAAAAAGGGAAAGGATGTTGGCGGCTTAAAAGTGTTGGGCGGCAGCGAACTCTTACTTCCCTTAATCGACAATGAGGGGGTCTCAGATGTTTTGGTCGCAATAGCCGGCCGGATGCGTGAAGATACTTTTCGCGTATTGCTAGAGGCGCAGGAACGCGGCTTGGAAATTACAAGAATGCCAGTTGCCTACGAAGAACTGCTGGATCGCATTCCTGTCCACCATCTCGAAGCAGATTGGATGCTGCGCTCCTTTGTGGATGAGACCCATGTAAATCGATTTTACGAATTGGGTAAGCGCGCCTTCGACATCATTGGCGGCAGCCTTGGCGTACTAATCCTTACATTGATGACTCCTTTTCTTGCCACCCTAATATTCCTGGATTCTGGCCGCCCCATAATATTCTCTCAAACCAGAGCTGGGAGGGCAGGACGCCCGTATACCATTATCAAATTCCGTACCATGCGGACGGATGCTGAAAAGGCGGGCAGTCCGCAGCTTGCCAAAGAGGACGATGAGCGCAGTACTCGACTCGGAGCCTTTATGCGAAAGACTCGCCTTGATGAATGGCCCCAATTTGTCAATGTATTACGCGGAGAGATGTCTTTGGTTGGGCCGCGTCCAGAAAGGCCGGAGCTCATGGAGCATTTTGAAGAGCGCATCCCATTTTACCGAGCCCGACTTCTCACCAAACCCGGAATCACAGGTTGGGCTCAGGTAAATTTTGGCTATGCGGCCTCTTTAGAAGATATGGCGGTAAAACTCGAATACGATCTCTACTATATTAAGCGCCAAAATCTAATTCTCGATATCGTCATTATCCTACGTACTATTGCCACGGTTTTTGGATTGCGAGGACGCTAGTGCCGATTACTTTGGTAACCGGTGGGGCCGGTTTTATTGGCTCCCATCTGGTTGAAGCGCTCACGGCGCGCGGTGATCAAGTCCGCGTATTCGACAATTTTTCGAGCGGAAAGAGAAGCAATCTAAGCAAGGTTGCTCATCAGATCGAAATCATTGAAGGTGATCTGCGCAATTCAGCTGATATCACAGTTGCGCTTGAAGATGTAGACCTTATCTTTCACGAAGCAGCCTTTGTCTCGGTTCCCATGTCTCTTCAAGAACCCAGAGAATGTTTTGAAATCAACGTCCACGCGGTGACTAATTTGCTGGCATCTGCAAGAGATGCAGGCGTTCGCCGTGTCGTGCTGGCATCCAGCGCGGCCGTGTATGGTTCTCAGGGAAATATGCCATTGCAGGAAGGCTCACCAGGCGAGCTGCTGTCCCCTTATGCTGCCTCAAAGCGTTTTAATGAAACACTGGCCACCCTTTACACATATAGCTTTGCCATGGAAACTGTCGCTCTGCGCTACTTCAATGTATATGGGCTGCGCCAATCACCAGAATCTGATTACGCCGCAGTTATCCCCAAATTCATTGAGCAGCTTAGCAATGGTCGCCCAGCCAAGGTTTTTGGTGATGGGGCACAAAGTCGTGATTTTATCCACGTTTCCGACGTAGTCCGCGCAAACCTTTTGGCCTCAGATGCCGCTAATGCTCCCGGTCACGCCATTAACATTTGCTCTGGAAAAGAAACTTCGTTGCTGGATGTTTTAGACGCCCTAAGTGCAAATTTCCCGAGCGCCCCCGAACCTGAATTTTCCGAACCTCGTCTCGGTGATGTTCCCCGCTCTCTCGGTGATCCCTCCCTGGCAAAGGAATTGCTTGGTTTTGAAGTTCAAGTAAATTTAGACTCTGGCCTAAGCCAGATGGGTGAGGCATTCCCAAGTGAAATTGCCTAAAATATTCAACGGATCAAGACTTGTTCTTGCAGACATAATCCTTATTGCTGCAGTAGTAATCGGCAGTTTTGCGCTGCGACTCAATTTGGAACAGTTGATCCTGGACTATATTCCTGCCCTCTTAATCACACTCATTGCTGCTCTTCTAATTAAACCCATAATCTACCAGCGCTTTGGTCTTTATCAGCGCGTGTGGGCTTATGCAAGCATTGAGGAAATGAAGCTCATCGTCAGAGCAGTAACCGCAGCTTCTCTGGCTCTATCCGCTATTGTTCTTCTCATTCAATTTCTTGGCTTGCTTGGCCCCTTCACGCGACTTCCTCGTTCAGTGCTAGTCATCGACTGGCTGGCTTCCCTAGCAGCCGTGGGGGCTTTGCGCTTCGGGCTCCGCCTACTTGCAGAATATTCAACTTCAAATGAGCAAAGTAAGCCGAAGGATTCTAGCCGTATCCTTATTGTCGGTGCCGGAGATGCAGGAGCCTTGGTAGTTCGCGAATTGCAGAAAAACCCCCAACTGGGTCTCAGTCCGATTGCCTTTCTTGACGACGATGTAAACAAGCTGGGGCATAAAATCCATACCGTGCCAGTTGTTGGCATATTGGATGACCTTGCCCATCAATCAGCGCAACATCGCATAGACGAAGTCATTTTCGCGATTCCCAGTGCACCGGGCTCTGTTCTTCGAAAAGTAGCTGAAATTTGTCAAGGCCAAAACCTCCCTTTCCGCACAATGCCCGGCATCTATGAATTGATAGGTGGAACTGTTAGTGTAAATCGTCTAAGAGAAGTGGATATCACCGATCTTCTCCGCCGTCAGCCTGCACTCACCGACCAGCAAAAGGTGGGCGAAAGTATTCGCAATCAAACCGTGATGGTTACCGGGGCTGGAGGGTCGATAGCCAGTGAACTTTGTCGTCAGTTGGCCCGGTGGGGGCCCAAACAGCTGGTGCTCGTTGGCCACGGCGAAAATAGCATCTTCGACATCTTGCTGGATCTGGCAAGCGACTTTCCTGCCATTGAAGTTCAACCCCTTATTGCCGATATTCGCGATCTTCCCAGGCTTAACCGAATCATGCATCAATTCAAGCCAGATATCCTCTTCCATGCCGCAGCTCACAAGCATGTTCCCCTCATGGAAGTCAATCCAACGGAAGCGGTAACAAATAACATTTTGGGAACGCAAAATACGGTCCAGGCTGCTGCCGATGCAGGGGTTCAACGCTTTGTGATGATTTCTACAGACAAAGCCGTACGTCCATCCAGCATTATGGGTGCAACCAAGCGAATTGCAGAATGGATAGTTTTGGACGCGGCCAATCGGGAAAAGAAAGCCTTTACGGTCGTCCGCTTTGGTAATGTCCTGGGTAGTCGCGGAAGTGTAATTCCGCTATTTGAGAAGCAAATAGCGGGTGGGGGGCCAATAACTGTCACTCACCCAGATGCGGAACGTTATTTTATGACCATTCCTGAAGCGGTGCATTTAGTTCTGCAGGCCTCAACTTTCGATCAGAAAGGACAAATGTACATGCTCAACATGGGTGAGCCAGTGCGTATCTCCGATTTGGCCGAAGACTTGATTCGGCTATCTGGCCTGGAGCCCGGCGAGGACATTGAAATTGTCTACAAGGGCCTTCGCCCCGGAGATAAATTGAGTGAGGAACTGTCGGAGCCTGGTGCGGAGTACGAGGCCACTAGTCACCCAGATATTAGCCGCGTTTCTGAGAAGGAAAAATTGTCTGGCAAGAAGTTGGAGATAGCCGTAAAGACCTTAATTGACCTTTCCCAAGCAGGTGAACAGGATGCGCTGATCAAGGAACTTATCCAGCTCTTGCCAAACGCTCAATTAGGCGAAATAGATACAAAAGATCTGGCTTCCCTTGGGTAAACAAATGGACTCTCATTCCTGGAATAAGCTAATTGCACAATTGCCCCGCCCACATTTGCTCCAAACGGGCCAATGGGCTGCTGCGAAAAAACCATTTGCTTGGACAGCCCATTATCGCACTTGGGAGTCGCCAGACGGCAGATTGCAGGCAGCAGCACAAATCCTGGAGCGCACTATTCGCATCCCACTGCTTGGCAGCTCTTTGCGAATGTTCTACGTTCCCAAAGGCCCCCTGCTGGATGATTGGGCGGATGCAAAACTACGCGAGCGCGTGCTCGAAGGATTACGAGAGTTTGCCCGCGAAATGGGGGCATTTCTCATAAAAATTGACCCTGATTTGGCATTGGGTATTGGGCTTAAGGGTGAGGAAGGCTCACAAGAGAATCCGTTGGCAGAAGACTTCGTAAAACAGCTTCAATCGGCTGGTTGGCGCTACTCTAACGAACAAGTCCAAATGCCCAACACGATGCTCATTAATCTTGAGAAAACTGAGGACGAGCTTCTCTCAGCAATGAAGCAGAAAACTCGCTACAACATTCGCTTGGCCGCAAAAAAGGGGGTTGTGATACGCAAGGGAACGCGCGATGATTTTGCTGACATCTACGCCATGTATGCCGAGACTTCCGTTCGCGATGGATTTGTTATTCGAGCTGAAGAGTATTATCGTGAAGTCTGGGAAACTTTCTTTGCGGATGGGTTGTTAACCCCATTAATTGCTGAGGTAGAAGGGCAGGCTGTTGCGGCTTTGATGCTCTTTATTTTTGGGGAGCAGGCCTGGTACATCTATGGCATGTCGCGTGATTTGCATCGCCGTTTGATGCCAAACTACTTACTGCAGTGGGAAGCGATCCGCACCGCTAAGGAAGCCGGATGCTCAATATACGATTTATGGGGAGCACCAGATGAGTTTAATCCCGATGATCCAATGTGGGGCGTGTATCGCTTCAAGCGTGGCTTGGCGGCTTACGAAGCGCGCCATATTGGCGCATGGGATCTTCCCCTAAACACTTGGATGTATAGTCTTTATACACAGGTTTTGCCCCGCATCGTAGGGCTGATGCGCTGGCGCGGTCAGCGCCAAACGCGCAGGCAAATGAGCGCTGGCTTCGACGAGTAAAGCCGTTTTCGCCGAAAGCCAATAAGCCTATTCACCGATAATTTGAGCAACTTGTTTGGCGATTAGTTCGACCGCCCTGTCGATCAATATTCGATTTTCCTTGATTTGATGCCAACGGCTTGCCCCTGAAGGGTGAGCAAGTGGCACAATCCAACGTCCGTCCACTTCCAATTCCGTCCCCACAATTTCATTTAATTTTCTTCCCTTCGGGAAAAATAGTTCAATGGCCAATCGCCCAATTGGGATGATTAGAGCAGGGTTCACTAAATCCAATTCCCTGTCCAGAAAACTGCGACATAGTTTTTGCTCCGCCCTGGATGGAACTCTGTCTCCACTACTGCCTGAAATCCTTCCCGGGTAACATTTTGTCACCGAACTCATATATTGTGTTTCTCGAAACCAGGTCTCCTCGATGCCTGCTCGGGCGAGCCATTCAAAAAGCCTTTTTCCGCTTCCCGCATTAAAGGGACGCCCTGCCTCCACCTCAGTGATGCCCGGGGCCTGTCCGATGGTCATTATTCGCCCGGCAACATTTCCTTGGGTGACCGCGGGAGGCTCAACAGAATATCCAGCTTCCAGGCATGCTCGGCAAGCACGCATATTGGTTTGCAATTCGATAAATTCTTGGTTTCGCTGCATTGCCGCCAGCTAGATAAGATCCAGATACTTTTCCCACAAAGGCGGACCGAGCACGAGAGTCCCGACTATAACAGCGCTGATAGCGGCTATCAAGACTGCAGCCGCACCAATATCCTTACCGACTTTTGCCAATGGATGGTTTCGCGGACTGGCTAAATCAACAATTGCTTCTAAAGCTGTGTTGATAAATTCTGCCATCCATACTAGTCCGATAATCAACAATATGAGTACCCAATCACGCCTTTCCAGCTGCAGCCACCAGCTCATGAAAATAGCCAGAATGCTAAATAGCGCATGGATCCAGGCGTTTTGCTGAGTCCGCAGCACATACCACCAGCCCTCAAATGCTGGGCCAAAGGATCGCAAACGAGAGCGCAAAAAATCAATCATCAGTGAACACCCAGGCTCTCAATATCAAGAGATATCCCCAGGATCGATAGCAACTCTTTCTGTGCTTTCCACATACGGTCTTTTTCGTCCTGCTTGGCATGATCATGGCCCAAAAGATGCAATACGCCGTGTACTACCAACAACTGCAACTCGTCCTCAAGGCTGTGCTGCCCCGCCTTGGCCTGAGCCTTAGCTCTGCTGACAGAAATGGCAATATCACCTAAATACACGTTTCCACTCTCAGGATTTATATCGCCACCCTGAAAAGAGAGAACATCAGTTGCATGCATCTCATTGGCATGTTCAAAATTTAGCTTTTCAAGTAGCTTATCGTCCCCAAGCATGATGCCCATTTCAACGCTCGTATCAGCGTTTTGCTGAGACAAGGTTGCTTCCCCAGCCTTAATCAACAACTCTTTGAAACGCGTATGGGCATCCTCTCCCAACATCTGAACATTAATCATCGCTTACTCAGCGTTTTGCGAATTAATAGTTGCTTGCACGTCGAGTTCAGTTTGGCTTTTCTCTCCAACCTGAGGGTATTCAATCCGGGGGTGATAAACGCCACGCAACGTTGAAACGAATGAATCCTGAATGATCTTTAACTCTTTCATGGTTAATGAGGTGTTGTCCAATTGCCCCCTTGAAAGGCGTTGAGCAATAACACTATTTACTAGCTCATTGAGTTCCTCGCGCGTCTGTGGACGTTCAGCCCGAGTGCGAGCCTCGCTGCCATCGGCCAGCATCACCAATGCGGTTTCCCGCGATGCGGGGCGAGGACCGGAGTATCTGAACTCTTCAATATCTACCTTGCTTTCATCGCCGTTAGCAGCTTCCACCGCACGACCATATTGGAAACGCGTAACTGTTGTGCCATGATGTTCGGCGATAAAATCTTGTAACCGATCCGGAACTTTATGTTTTTCAGCCAGCTCCAATCCGTCGGATACATGCCGAATAATGGCCTGCGAACTTTCAAGCGGGCTCAACTCATTGTGCGGATTTGAGCTACCCGGCACTTGGTTCTCAATAAAGTAAAGCGGTTGTCGAGCTTTGCCTGCATCATGATATAGGGAGCCCACTCGCGTTAGCAGAGCGTCCGCACCAATTGCTTCTGCAGCCTGTTCGGCCAGATTTGCGATCTGCAGGCTATGTTGATAAGTGCCTGGGGCGTTCCGCAATATGAATTGCAGCAAGGGGTGATCAGGTCGCGAAAGCTCCATCAACTGGATGGTCGTGGTTAAGCCTAGAATTCGTGAAAGTCCTAGCTGAACAACGATCGTGAGCATAGCCGCAGCAAACCCGTTTAGCGCAGTCGCCCCAAAGAGCGTCGCCATACCAACAATATCAGTGGAGGCTAACGGCAGTCGATAGGCTAGCAGCACTGCTGCTCCAGCCGCACTTACTGCTGCCCCGGCCCACAAATAATTAATGATGCGCTGAGCATTTCTAATTACCAGAATTCCAAAAAAACTTCCAACGAGGTAATAAACAGTAAGCTCAAATGCCGTGGGCAAGTTGTAAGCAGCAAGTAAGCTCAACATCATTGAAAGGACGATAGCTGGCTGTGTACCCAGCACAATGCTTGCCAAGAGGCCGAATCCAGCGACTGGAAATATGTATGGGATTACGGTTCTATCGGCAACGCTAAGGCGGGCGCTAAACAAGAAAATCTGAAATAGAATTGCGATGATCGCAAGACTTCGCAATTTGATGCTTGAATCCAATCTTTCGTTCAAAAAGAGTACGGCGATGGCAAACATGGCAATAACCAGCGCTCCAACCCCAACGTAATCTTGCCAACGAGTCTCGACTGCCACCAAGCCAAATTGCTCAAGTGCTTCAAGGTCTGCTTCAGAAACAACCTGGCCCCGCTGCAATATGGTTTCCTCGTTGAGAAAACTCCTGGTTACCGGTTCAATAGCTAAGCCTGCTTCTTCGCGAGCCGCTTCTGTTAAGCTCTCCGAATAAAAACTGTTTGCAGCCACGAAGGGAGAGGCCAAATCGGCTGCAATTCCTGCTTGGTCTTGCGGGAGAGAAAGGCTCACAAGGGCAGGCACACTGCTGCGCGCCTCATCCGTCCGATCCTGGCGGATGGTGCTGCGCATCACCTGTTCCAGCACCACAATGCTTTCCTGTTTTACGCTCTGCCAGGCGCTTTCGCTCAATGCAAGAATTTCGATGGCTCTTTCCTGGCCCAAATTGATGTTTTGCATCGCAGAGAGATCAGCCAGACGCTGTTCCGAGCTGGCAAAGCTATCCAGTCGTACAGTATCAATAAAGTCGAGTGCCGCCCGTAATCCCTCAACCTGCTCCCGCGCCACGTTTGCATCTGGAGACCCATAAACTGAAGCAACCGCCTGAGCGCTTTCCTGCCGAAGTTGTTCAGTAAGAACCTCGCTTTCAAAACTAAGCGCCCGAGGTGCGAGCACATCTTGGCCAGCAACATCGCCAA
>Ga0315336_1003827_pt1 | contig 19229 bp, 15 predicted proteins | sample ASW5metaG_FD_204512 | JGI IMG/M metagenome (GOLD analysis project Ga0315336, IMG submission 204512) | Ammonia-oxidizing marine archaeal communities from Monterey Bay, California, United States - ASW #5 | ecosystem: Environmental > Aquatic > Marine > Intertidal zone | place: USA: California... | reverse complement strand
TGTTGTCTCTCAGATTGCGTGTTCAGCCGGATCAACTTCAATTTCAGACTCGCTGTCATAGATTCTGTGTGTAGGATAAGTCATTGCAGGAAAACGGACAGCCCTTTCGCTCCGGACGGCGACATCTGTCCGGGCGCGGATCAGCAACAGTTGGAGCGCGTTGTGGCCAAAATCGTATACGGTGTTTCTGGCGAGGGTTCAGGGCACTCGTCGCGCGCGCGAGAGATCGGTCGGCACATTCAAGACTGCGGCCATGCGCTGAAAGTCGTGAGTTACGATCGAGGCTATCAGGATCTGCGCGACGAATTCGATGTGTTCGAGACCGAAGGATTGTCGATTTCCAGCCATGACAATCGCGTGTCGGTGGTGAAGACATTTACCGAGAATCTGCGGCGGTTGCCGGAAGGGCATCGTAAACTGCAGGAGCTCCGGCAGCGGGTCTTTGTGGAGTTCGATCCGGATTGCGTTATTACCGATTTCGAGCCGATGACTGCGTATCTGGCGAACCATTTCGATTTGCCGCTGATCACAATCGACAACCAGCATCGCATGCGGTACGTGGACTACGAGTGTCCGGCCAAGTTGAAGTTTGAGAGTCGGGTGACGCGGGGCATCATTCGCGCGATGGTACCGCGTCCCGATGTGTCGTTGGCTACGGTGTTTGCATTTGATGAAACCACAAACGACCGCACATTCCTGTTTCCGCCCATCCTGCGACGCGAGGTGCTCCAACGCGAATCGACCGATGGAGATCACCTGCTGGTCTATCTGACGGGAGGATTCGAGTCGTTTGTGGATCAGTTGAAGTCATTCGATCGAGAGACGTTTTTTGTTTACGGGAGTGGACGGCAGGGGGTCGACGGTTGTCTCAGGTATCGCCCCTTCAGTCGCGATGGATTTCTAGACGATCTGGCTGGCGCGCGGGCCGTCCTGGCCACAGCCGGATTCACACTGATCAGCGAGTCTCTGTATCTGCGCAAGCCGTACCTGGCCTTGCCCATGCAGGGACAATTCGAGCAGCAACTCAACGGATTCCAACTGCAGCAGCTGGGTTATGGAGTCAATGTTGATCAACCCAGCGAGGAAGCGGTGGGCAGCTTTCTGTATCACTTGCCGGACTTTCGTCAGGGATTGCAGAGCTATGTCGGGGGAGACAATTCGGCCATTCTGGCGAAATTGGATGCGTTGCTGTCCGACGACTGCGCCCAGGCTCGGGAGTATCACGCTCGGCGGTAGGATCCCGCGTACAGCGTGCTGCCCAGTGTCCGCAAGACGGTCAGGTCGATGATGGGTTTCGCAGGCCGGTCGTGTTAGACTGGCCGTTGCGGATCGCAGTGTCCGCGGTCGCTCAGGCGGGCCATGATGCCGCGAGACCAACCATGATGACGCGAGACCAAAAGGGATACGTATGAAAGGCTGTCTGTCATCCAATGTTTGTGCGGGGTTGTTCGTGGTGTTGGCCCTGGCGACGCCGGATGCCGTGCAGGCGGATCCTGGTCCGAATCTGCTGTTTTTGTTCGCCGATGATCAGGCGTTCAACACGCTGCACGCACTGGGTAACGACGAGATTGAGACTCCCAACCTGGACCGACTCGTGGCCAACGGGGTCACATTCACGCACGCCTACAATCAGGGGTCATGGAGTGGTGCGGTGTGTGTGGCCAGCCGGCACATGTTGGTGACCGGGCGATTTTTGTGGCAGGCCCACAAGGCGTCGAAAACGGCCGGGGCCGAACTCAAAGCAGGCCGCTTCTGGCCCGTATACCTCAAGCAGGCCGGCTACGAGACGTATATGACGGGCAAGTGGCATATCCGGGCCAAGGCGGAAAACGCTTTCGACCACGTCACGCACGTGCGGGGCGGCATGCCTCGGCAGACACCCGCCGGCTACAACCGGCCGTTGCGCGACAAGCCCGATGGTTGGAAACCCTGGGACAAGAAATTCGGTGGATTCTGGCAGGGTGGCAAGCACTGGAGCGAAGTGCTCGGCGACGACGCGGTCGGTTTTTTAGAGCAGGCTCGCCAGACCGACAAACCGTTCTTCATGTACCTGGCATTCAACGCTCCCCACGATCCCCGGCAATCGCCCAAAGAGTATGTCGACCGTTATCCGTTGGACCGCATTGCGCTGCCGCGGAACTTCATCGCCGAGTATCCGTTCAAGGATGCGATCGGATGCGGCAAGGGACTCCGCGATGAACGCCTGGCTCCGTTTCCCAGAAGTCCTCGCGCGGTCAAAGTCCATCGGCAGGAGTATTACGCCATCATCACGCACATGGATGCCCAGATCGGTCGCATCCTGAAAGCTCTGGAAGCTACGGGCCAGGCCGACAACACCTACATCTTTTTTACCGCCGACCATGGCTTGGCTGTGGGACATCACGGCTTGATGGGAAAACAAAACCTGTATGACCACAGCGTGCGGGTTCCGTTCATGATCAACGGACCCGGGATTCCCCAAGGACGCCGGTTGCCGGGCGCGATTTATCTGCAGGACGTGATGCCCACCACATTGGAACTGGCCGGTGTTGACATTCCGGACCATGTGCAGTTTCGCAGTGTGTTGCCCATCATTCGCGGAGAACGCGAGCGGAATTATGATGCGCAATACGGCGCCTACCTGGCGCTACAGCGTTCGGTGCGGATGGACGGCTACAAATTGATCCTGTATCCCAAAATCGGCAAACTGCGGCTGTATCATGTCGACCGTGATCCGTTGGAACAAAACGATCTGGCCGAAACAGCGGAAGCGAAACCGGTGGTCCGCAAGCTGTTTGCTCGGCTGCTGGAATTGCAGAAACAAACCGCCGACACGCTGGATTTGCGGTCGGTGTTCACCCAACTGTAGCCGTCGATTGGCCCGGCTGTTCGCGGAGCCGGCAGGGGCGGACCACTGTTGGCCGTGTCACGGTTTGGGCGTGTCACTGTTTGGGTGAAGCGTTGGTTTGACCCTCGATGGGACGGATCGGAAACAGCCGGCTGGGTGTGTGCTCGGACTGCATGATCGCACGCACGCGGGCCACGACTTGTGGATGCTCGGCCGCCACGTCGTTCGACTCACCTCGGTCATCCTGTAGATTGTATAATTCAATCTTTAGAGGCGTTTTGTTGTTCTTGCGGAGCATATTCTGCCGCACGCCTTTCCACGATCCCAGCCGCACGGCCTGCTGGCCCCCGTACGACGGAAACTCCCAGTACAGATACTCGTGTTGCTGTTGCTTGTCGGCCTGACCCAACAGCGTGGGAGCGAAGCTGACACCGTCGATCCCGTCGGGTGTACGCACGCCGGTGATGTCGGCGATCGTGGGCATCACGTCCCAGAATGCCGAAATGTGATCCGACACCGTTCCGGGCTTGATACGGCCGGGCCATCGCGCGACCAGAGGCACGCGAATGCCGCCTTCGTAGAGACTGCCTTTGAGGCCACGAAATCCGCCGGCGGATTCGAAGAACTCGGAATCCGATCCTCCCAGCCGGTTGAAGGTCGGTCCGTTGTCCGACGAGAACATCACCAGTGTCCGCTCATCCAGATTCAGCTGTTTCAGCAGAGCCATGATCCGTCCCACGTCCCGGTCCAGATGACTGACCATGGCCGCGTATCCGGCTCGAGGATGCGGGTGTTTCAAATACCCGCGATGTTTGTATTCCTGTTCGGGGATGCGACCCTTGTATTGTGCCAGTGACGATTCGGGGACTTGGATCGACAGATGGGGGATCGCAAACGGCATGTACAGGAAAAAGGGTTGCTTATGGTGGTCACGAATGAACTGTAGTGCTTCCTCGGTGAACCGGTCTTGTGAGTACGTACCGCCGTTGAGCGTGCGGTCGTTGCCGGCCAGGATGTCCTTTTGACGGTTCTTCCACAGGAATTTGGGATAGTGGTTGTGGGCATGCACCTGGCAGTTGAAACCGTAAAACAGATCGAAGCCCTGTTGGTTGGGATCTCCCGTGGTGCCGAAGTGTCCCAAGCCCCACTTGCCGATGGCTGCCGTCGCGTATCCCTTGTGTTTCAGCAGTTCGCCGATGGTCTGTTCGCTGTCGGGGATCGGATTCTGTCCGGGGAACTCCCAACCGAACTTGGATTTCAGGTGCTGCAGATGCTTCGGATTGCCGTTGCCGCGAATATAGGCGTGTCCCGGATGTTTACCGGTCATCAAGCAGCAGCGGGACGGGGCGCACACCGCGTTGCCTGAATAGTGTTGTGTGAACCGCATGCCCTCGGCCGCAATCCGGTCGATGTGCGGTGTCTGGATGTGCTTCTGTCCGTAGCAGCCGAGTTCGGCGTAGCCCAGGTCGTCCGCCAGCAAATAGACAATGTTCGGTGGCTGGTCGGCCGCCGCTGCGACAGCGGTGATCATCAGGGATGCCAGGACGGCAAGTGAGTGGTGAGCGCGATTCGCTGCGAACATCTGCATTCTCCCGTGTGGCCCGCGGGGGCCGGAGTCGGTTCATACAGGCGTAGGTGCCTGCGGCACAACGCTGTGGTTTGGTCTACGAGTCCTCATCTCAGCGAATTTTTTCCAGGGGTGCAATGCTGCCGGCTGTCCAGCCGCGGAAATCCTGGGTCGTGCCCAGCGTTGGAGGTGCGATGACATCCCGGTACAGATCGCTGCGAACGCTCGACGCGATACCCCGTTGGTGGTTAAGTTGGTGGGCGGCTGCGAGTCGTTTCCTGCGGGTTGCTGGTACAACCCGGGCGCGATTGGAGCGGAGATGTCCGGGTGGCCGACGCCGGCTTCGGCGGTTTTTGTTCATTCCTGGCAGGTGAAATCAGATGCAGACAATTCGTGTTGCGGCGGTGAGTGTCAACAGTCCTCTGGGCCAGGTTGACCAGGTCTTGAACGAGATGTCGGAGTGGTGCCAGCGAGCGACCGAGCAGGGTGCCGAACTGATTCTGTTTCCCGAGTTGCAGGTGCATGGTCATTGCACGCCGAACACATGGGAGTTAGCCGAAGAGGTTCCACACGGGCCGAGTACCCGGCGCGTGGAAGACATGGCTCGGGAATTCGGCGTGTGTTTGTCGGTCGGTTTGAGCGAGAAGCAGAGCGACGTGGTCTACAACACTCAGATTCTGGTGGGCCCCGATGGTTACATCGGCAAACAACGCAAGATTCACTGCTCCCGCGATGAAACCATGTATTACAAGGGCGGTCGCGACATACCGGTGTTCGACATCGGCAAATGCAAAGTGGGAATCATCATCTGTTACGACAATCAGTTCCCGGAACTGGCCAGGATTCTGGCACTTCGAGGAGCGGACGTGCTGTTGATGCCCCATGCCGCGCGGATCAAAATGTGGGACGATACTCCGGAGTCGGCGGCCGCGGCACGCCAGCATGCCCACGACTATTTTATTTCGTGCTACGCGATGCGGGCGCGCGAAAACGCCTGCTTCGCCGTGCTGGCCAATCAAAGCGGCCGCGCCGGGTACGTGGATATCTATCCCGAGGATTCACCCAATCAACCCCACCACTCTGGAGCGGCACTGATCTTCGGACCCGATGGAGACGTGCTGGCGTCCACTCAGCGCGACGTGATTCAAGACGAGATGATCGTGGTCGACTTGCAAGCTGAAGCTCTCAACGCCGAGCGCAGCCAGGCCAATTACACGTTGCGAACCCGGCGGCCCGAACTGTTCGGCGAACTGGTCCGGGAGCAAGTGGATTGCTGACAGACAGCAGCCACACGCGGCGGCATGCGAGTTGGACAGAATTCACCGCCCCACGTCCAGTCGCGGCTGCGTTGTGGGCTGCCGGTTTCCAAGGAAGCCTCCGCCGAACGACGGTCAAATCTGGGAATAGGCGGTGGGAACCACGAAGCCGTTGGTGATTTTGGAGACGGTGCCCTTGTACCGCGCAAGGCCTTTCATGCGAGTCCATTCGGGATGATTCCGGAAGGCGTCCCAGTGCTTTTCGTGGGCCGGCATGTCGGGGGCCGACAGCATGTAGGTCAGGTTGGGCACTCGGTTGCCGATCAAGGTCGCTCCGTAGAACACGGGGGCCAGTTTGACATCGCGCATGATCTGGATCTCGCCCTTGTCGAACATCTCGACTTTCAGGCGGGCCGTGGCTTCGTTGTGACTTTCATATTTGCGCCACTCAAACACGCGCGGTGCCTTCGATTTGGTTTGAGCGGGAAGTTCCATGCGGGGCATGCCGGAAAATGCGTGCATGAACTGGTTTTCGATACGCTGGTAGGCGGGTGTCTTTCTGGGTTGAGCGTAAAAGTCTCTGGCAGCGGCCTGGTACGCCTTGTCACCCGCCAGCGTGTCGCCCAATTTGATCCATTTCGAAATTTTCGGATAGGCGATCAACAGATACAGCGCGGAATGGTCTTGGTCGTCGGCGGGAGTGAACACGCCAACACGATCGATGCCGTGGCGATTCAATGCCGGCTGGAGTGCCGTATGCACGTAGGTGCTCACCAGTTTGTGTTTGGCTGCGTCGGCAATCTGATACCGCCGCCACTCATAGAATTCCCGGCCGTCGCCACCGTCGTCGTGGGCCGTTGCCGAGTTGATCTGCGTCAGGGCGGCGGCGGTCGCCGCGGCCGTGCCTGTCAGGAATGTCCGTCGTTGGGGTGAGTGTGTCATGTTGCGTCCTTGTGCTCAGGGTGCGGGTGCGTCTGGTTCACTTCACAAGCAGAGGACAAGCAGAGGTTGGCGTACGACGAATCGCCTGTGTTGGTTGTGTTCCCTGCCTGGCTGCCGTTTGTCGAATGATGATTCCGGTTTGCCCCGGTATCGACCAGGTGACGCGACTGGACTTCGATGGCACGGGCCAGTCTCAGGCATCAGTCGGATTGTTCCAGGCCGTGTGTGACGAGTTTTGCGTTTTGCGGAACCGCGACCTTCGTTGAGGGTAACGGCGACGGGTCACAAAATCTACGCTGGGTGCGGCCGCACTCATGGCAAGTTGGCCAGGATTCCCAGCGAAGCCCTGCGTGCTTCGAGTGTGGACAACGGAATCGGTGCACTTTCGTTGCTCGGAGACACAAATGTTGCGCAGCGTGCATATTGCATATTGTCTCGTACCGTGTTTCGTCGAATAATTCCAAAGCTACGGATCGGCGGTGTCCCTGTTGCCTCCGACTGTTCGGCAAGTCACCTGAGTCCGGGAAGTCAGCATGAATCCACTTGCACGAATCGCTATTTTCTGCTTATCCGTTTGGGCTCTGGTTGTGTCTGTCTACAACCTTGTCTTCGATCCCAAACCGGAACTCGACGGCCCCGCACACTGGTTTGTGTGCTGTTTTATCGGTGTCTGTGGCGCGACAGGTATCTGGCTCTTGTTTCGCCGGGCCGACAACGCAGAGGAAGGGCCTGAATCGTCGGTGGCCTCTGAAGATGATCCGCACAGTCTTGTGTGCGTGTTTCAAAGCCTCAACCGGTCACTCAAGCGAGTCACAGTGCACCGGGATCAAAAGACGGTGCGGTTCGAGAATTGCCACGCCCGGCAAGGATTCCTGGCCCCACAGCAATCCGTGTTCATCTGTCCTTGGGATCAAATCCTCGGCATTGAATTGGAGAGTGACCGCTCGCTGACGATTGTGACTGATTCAGGAAAGGCAGTGATTTCCCCGGGTGCCACAAATCTCCAACTCCTGACAGATGCGCTGCGCGACATCAGCGAATCCACTCCGTCCATTCCGTTGCGACGGTCGAACGCATACTCGTCGGCGTGTGTCGCATTCGCTTTATTCGGCGCTTTGGCTGGCCTGTTTGTGGGCTGGGGAGTGACGCCCCCAGCGGCGAGTAACTTCGCGTTCCAGACTTGGATCTTGTGCGGGTCATTTTTCGGAGCCGGTGCGGGTCTGCTGGCGAGTCAGCTGAGTGCTCGATGGTTCGGGCTGCTGCCGACCATCGCAGCCGGTTTTGTGCTATCCGGCCTCGGTAAGGCTTTTCCCGTAGGTATGCTCTTTGCCTTCTTTCTCAATGCTTCTTTGGGCTGGCACAGTGCGGTCATCTTGTCGATTAGCGTCGTCATGTGGCTCATCGCGGGTTTCGGGATGGCAAAACTGTCGTGGGATGGACGGAGCCGGCCGCGCCCGGCGAGGAGCTGACGGAGCCGACGCGGCCCGGTGCCGTTGCCTTGAAAATACGGATGCGATCAAGAGGAGCCAGGTTGCGGGACGCGTAAGCTTCAGCGACCCAAAATGTGCTGGCTGCGGACGGCATGCGGGACGCATTGTGGACCGTTGCCGAGCATGGGAAATTCGGTTGAGTTCCTGTGATCCTCTGGTTGGCCTGGTCGTTCTGTCTTTGAAGCAGACGCCATGCCATGCGCAGCAGGAGTCCCCATGTCCGAATACACATCAATTCATTGTGACAACTGTGGCGGTCCTCTGAATGTGGCCGGTACTTCAGCCGGGACTTCAGATTGTGTCACGTGTCCACATTGCGCATCCAGTCTGACGGTTCGTCGGACGGCAAACGCAATCTGCACCCGGAAGATCGACGAAGTGTCGGGTCAGGTACAACGTGCCGAGAGTGCGGTTTCACAGCTTCAGCGCCGTCTGGATGTTGATCGTCTGGACCGGGACTGGGAAGTCACCTGTCGTCGGTGGTGGGGCTATTGGAAGCCCGCCGACGGGTTGGTCGAGCGAGGTCCGATGCTGTATGCCGTGATCGTGATGGCCATCGGACTGGCCTGCATCTGCGCCGTGCTGTCCGGTAGCGTCGGAGTGGCGTTCGGGATCGGATTGTTCTGTTTGACAGCGGTTCTGATTCTGGTCCCCGGAATGACCCTGCACGCGGGATACCGTGCAGCGCTGGACACGTATGTCCGTCGGCGTAAGAAACTGATGCGAAACGCGATGCCGACGGCCGACTCTTGCGGTGGACAGCCATAACTGCCGACACGGGAATCCGCATCCAAACTCCGCGATCGATCGGGAATCCCGTGACAACAGCGGAATCGGTTCGCTGCTCTCCAGAGCATGCCCACACCCCGGTTGCCCACTAACGCTTTGCAGCCAGCCAAATCACACAGACGGCCAACACAACCACAACGGCTCCGATGACGATCAGTTCAGGAACTCCGGCCATACCTATGATTTCCCCTTGTGATAGAAGCCTGCGGATTTTGGTTGACGAGCGGTCGCCGAATTGCTGAGGGCACGGCCACGCGATATGCACAGAACATGCGTCCTGCAGTCTCGCGTTGGAACAGGCCCCTGCGCCGCTGGCGACCAGTGGGATACGGGGCCCGGAGCACAGCGGTTCACAGCAAAGTCGCGTGTATACGCATAAAAAAAACCGTCGGTGTCATGTACGGGTGAGCCTGATCGTAAGGATGATCCGCGTTTGGAGCTTGGCGGGGCGGACCGCCCAGATCGAATGCAGGCATGAAGGCTCCTCGATGTTCTGCAGCACCTTGAGCGAGGCATTGTGCGGCGCAGCGGCGACGGCCGCATTGGCCAGTTTCAGGGCTCGCTCGACATTGTGATTTGAGAATCAAGATCTGTAAAATCGTGGAGGGTCGGGAACGGCTTTGTACTCGAAAACGGACCCAGAACAAATACCAGGAACAAGTCAGTGCTCATCAGTAGCCACACAAACAAAAGCAGCAGCGCGTATCCAATGGCCTCGTGTTGCCCGGTCGACAGCGAATGCCAAAGTGAAAACAGCGATTGGACGCCACTGCAGGCCTGTTCGACAAACAGGCGATTCCCCGGAAACTCGACCATCGTTCGCTGCAGCAGGTGATGACATCACATCCCGTCCAGTAAGCGGCTGCAGCTGCCCGCGGCATTCCGTTGTCGATGTTGAATCAACCGGGTGTCCAGCGACTAAGGCAGAGGGATCAGCAACCAGCTTGCAATCCAGATGTCGATCAGTCGGTCGGCTCCGCAGCCGCGCCTGATCAGGGCTGCGGAACATTTTCGCGTGATGAAAGAACGAAGACCAGTGTTCCAGGTCGCAGGATCGAAGACAACGTGTGCCACACGGCCTCACTGTCCGGCGAGGGCGGTCCCGTTTCCGCCCACAGCTCGCTGGATTGAACCGGGGACTGGCGATCATCGTCCCTGTAGGCAACCACCACCGGCATCGATTTACGGATCCGTTTGCCAGCTTCGGCGACGGCCACGTTTTTCCAGCCGGATTCTTCCAGCAGACGCACCGTTGCCTGGTTGGTCTTCAGCGACCGCCTGGTGGGCCGGAAATAGGTGGATCCCGTTCGACCCGCTCGCAGCTGTGTGAACGTGTTCACCAGCAGGTCTCCCGTATCCGTGATCCCGGCTGCCTCAACGAACTCAACCTGAACATTGGCCTGTGGGAGTTGCGCTGCATGGACCCTGGTGAAAGAGACCGCGTGCCCGTCAAGGGCGGTCAGTGTCAGCCGATCACCTTGAATGTCGTACGCGAAAGAGATCACTTTGGGCGTGGTTTGATCACGTTCTGTTGTCGTTGTGATCAACAACATTTTCCGGCTGGAGTTGTCGAACCGCACAGTTCCGTCAAGCTTGCGCCATTCGTGGAAGTTGGACAGTTCCACATGATCACCCTCGATGAACAGTTGCGAGATCACAGGCTGAAAGACGATTCCTCGCGTGTTGGGGCTACCGCCACCCCAGGTCCCGGACCAAAGTCCATCGATCGTCGGGGATGCGTCGACAGAATTTTCAGACAGCGCTGTGGGTGACGGGTTCGCCGCGGTCGAGGATTCTGCGATCGTCTGGGAATCACCGGCGGATTCGTCGGGCGTTCCATCGGAGCACGCGGCCATTGTACAGCAGAGAGCCACTGCGATCATGTGCCAGTGAATCCGGACCATGTTGTCTCCCTGTCAATTGCTGGGAAAGGTTCAAATGCTGGGAAGGATGCATGGACAGACACACTCGACTGCTGTGTATGTTCCCAGGTCCAAGCTTGAGCGACGGCGTGTCGTACGCCGACACCGCTGTTCGTGTTGGCTTGCTGTTCATCTGGCATGGGATCTTCCGTGGTGCTTGAGGCACGACGTCAGAGTTGGCTACGGTTCGGCAAGTCCGGTTTATCATGCCATTGTCCGCGTTTCAACAAGTGAATCATGGCAATCGGTGATCCTCCGAGAATTCACACACGGGCCGGCGACACGGCACAGGTGCCAGTGATCAGTGGCTTTGCAACCGGAAGGCGCTCAACAGCCGATGCAAACCCGAGTCCATACACCTGTTTGATTCCCCGGGATGTGCGTGCGACAATGTGTTCTCCGAGCGCGTTTTGAGTTTGCGGACACGGGAAGCGCAGGCTGTCCCGTCTCGGGGTGTTGGGAGCAGGGGCTCGTGGTCACGGGACTGGGTGTCGGTGATGGGCCGGCCAGCACCGTGCTGTACAATTTGAGGAGTGCCATCAGAAATGCATCGTTCAACATGGATCGGACTTGTCAGTTTGGCAAGCCTGTGTTTCTGCAGTGTTCCACCGGTGGGTGCATTTCCGGATCATGCGAATCTCACTTGGTTTCTGGACCAGGCTGGAATGCAGCGTCCAGTCCAATCGGTCGAAGATTGGCAGCGCCGCCGCGGGCACGTTCTCCAACAGATGCAGCGCGTGATGGGGCCGCTGCCGAAACCCAAACAGCCGGTTGCCTTGCAGATGCGGATTCTGGAGACCGTGGCAAGCGATGGTGTGTCGCGATCCAAGGTCTCTTATCACACGGACTCCTCCCAGCGGCGGATACGTGCCTGGCTGTTTCGTCCAGTGGATTCACAGCCAAAAACCCGGCCGGCGATTCTGTGTCTGCACCAGACGACCAGGATCGGCAAGGACGAACCCGCCGGGCAGGGCGGCAAACCAAACCTGCACTACGCGCTGCACCTGGCCCGCCGAGGCTACGTCACTCTGGCTCCGGACTACCCGTCATTTGGCGAGTACCCCTACACGTTTCCCGAATCCGATGGTTATGTCAGCGGGACGATGAAGGCCGTCTATGAGAACATGCGCGCTGTCGATCTCTTGCAATCACTGGAGTTCGTGGACCCGGATCGCATCGGGTGCATCGGGCATTCGCTGGGAGGGCACAACACGATGTTCACAGCCGCTTTCGATACCCGGATCCGAGTCTTGGTGTCCAACTGCGGTTTCACCAGATTCCACAAATACTACGACGGGCGGTTGAAGGGTTGGACCAGTCCGAGATACATGCCGCGGATACGCACGGAGTATGGTAACGATCCCGATCGGGTTCCCTTCGACTTTCCCGAGATCGTGGCCGCGTTTGCTCCGCGTCCGTTTCTCGCCAGCGCGCCTGTGGGGGACGGTAATTTCGAGGTATCCGGCGTGCGTGACAGTATCCAGGCGGCGCGTGCCATTTACGATCTGTACCAGGCGGGTGACCGTTTGCAAGCCAACTATCCGGATTGTGGTCACGACTTTCCCGCAGACGTCCGCGCGGTGGCCTATCGCTTTTTTGATCAGCACTTGAAGCCGCGGTGAGATTCCGTACGCACACGGCTTGATCGATGCCACCCGGCGTACCGGTGGATGTCAACGGCCGAGCGGCAGCTGCAGCGGTCCGCCTTCGTTGCGGACGACACGGTACCCGTATCGGGTTTCCAGAATTCGCGCCACGTGACGCAGTTCCTGTTCCGAAAATTGCACGCTCGCCGATTCAAAACCGTTCTCGATCACCGTGCCGAATTCCTCCACCAGGAAGGCTGGCATCCATTCCAACATCGCCTGAGCTGGACGTGGGCGCCAGTCATTCGACACATCAGTGGGCAAGTCGTCCATCAGGAACGGCTGCTGATCGTGCGGAGCAGGAACACCGGCGCGGCGAAAGGCCCGGCAAACCGGCTGGCGGTGACGGGCGGGGCAGGCCTGTCGAAATTGCTTCCAGTTCGCACTGCTGTGGACCGCCTGTTCCAGTTGTTGCCACCGCTGCAGGTCGTCATAGTAGGCAAGACCGTAAGAGTGGTGGCCGCTGGCACTCTGCCAGGTGACGGCGTGAAGCGTTGGCTTGGGATCCGCGTTCCCATGCTTCGAAACCTTTGCGGGCAGTGGGATCGTGACCGCGACGCGTTGGATGATCTGATAGGGGGCCAGGAACTCGAGGCCGAGAGCCTGAAAGCAACGCAATCGGCTCCGCTGGGTCCGAGTGCAACTGCGGAGATAGGCTCGTAAGGGCATGCCGCGCTTGTTCACACCGAACGTGTGAGTGGACGCGATCTCTCCGATGTGCGTGGCGGTGATCTGCATCCCAAATCGGGTGACGCGATCAATACGCTCCGACCAGATGCGCATGTTGCGTCGCAGTTGACGCTTGAGTGCCAGTTGGTACTCGGCTGGGTCGTTCCGCGGTGTCCCGCATAAACGATCGGGTTGCCGACTGAACGATTGGTGCCCCCACCGCGCCGCCATGAACGTATGCCGACCGACTGGAATTACACAATGGTTGCACAGATCGTTCAACTGCTCGATCGCCAAACGGCAATCCTGACAGAACAGCCAAGACAATCGCGAACCGCTGCAGATCAACTCGTGCCCACAGCAGTGGCATAAATCGAACATCTGGGGGAAATCGATCCGGTGTTTGTGGCAACGATCCCGATCAAGTTGTCGCGTGGCGGCATCAATCTGACAGTTGCACTGTTGTTGAAAGTCCGTCGTACGGCCCTGGCGATTTCGTGAGACGACAATGATTCCACGCAGTTTGCCGCATGCCAGGCAGACTGCGAGCCGACTCAGACGACATTCGCCTGCCAGGTCGTGTTGTCGAACCAATGATCGCATTATTGCATTCCGTTTGCTTGTGGTGACGTCCGAACACAGCGGGTCGGGATTGGTGTGTTGTCGGTTTCCAGCCAGCGAGGCCTGTGATGCTCAAACAGCGCTCAACCGGGGCAACGAGGTAATGGCTGTTCGCGTTCAATTTGGTAAGTCGAACTGCAAAATGCCGCGGATCACCTCATGCCGTCGTCTCAACCGGCGCAGGCGGCCACGAATTCTCGGCCGCTTGTCTTGGATCATCTGTCGTGTGTCCGATTTCGCATCACGCATTGCGTGAGCGCCGCGGTTGATTCGCGTCTGAACAGTGGCAGGCGGACGTTGCCACAGATGGAGACCAGTTCTGTGCCCCGTGTTGAAAGGGAAGTGCTATGCAGTCCCGTAGATGGCTTTTGGCGATACTCGCGGTGACGTTGTACGCAGTGGTTTCGATTTCAGCGGGCACCGGTCGGGCTGATCCGCGGAAAACCGCGCCGCTGTCGCGGGGGATGGGACCGTTGATTGACAGGCTGCTGTCCGGCGGGAATGACGCGTTGAGTGCCACAGAATATCTGCGTCTGAAGTGGTACTACGACCGTTACCTGGACGGCCAGCCAGCGGAGGGACCGGACCGTTCCGAGGGGCGCGACTGGCTGTTGCGGTACTATGTGGAACACGTGATCGCCGAAACCGAAGGGCCTGAAAACTGTTCGCGGAGATCCGTCAGACAAGATGCCGATGGAGATGAAACAGAGCTCGACACGCGGAGCGCTGAGTGATGAAACCGAGATGCCGGCCGCTGACGTGGCTATTGGCCATCTGTTCTTTTCGAGCCTGGGGCGGGACGACTGCGATTGATCCCCAGGCGAAAACAGAATAACCTCGAACCAGAGACAGCACGTTTGCGACCCGTGGTGACGAGTTTGAGTTGCAAGGGACGGATCATGTTGACGATTTATGGTGGGCGCCATCGATTGTGCGATTCGCTGACGCGTCGGGACTTCCTGAGCATCGGATCGTTGACCTGCGGAGGCTTGAGTCTGGCGGACGTATTGCGTGCGGAAGACGCACAGCCCCGGCGCCAATCACACAAATCCGTGATCATGATCTACCTGACGGGCGGACCTCCGCATCAGGACATGCTGGATTTGAAGCCGGACGCACCACAGGAAATCCGTGGCGAGTTTTCTCCGATCGACACCTGCGTTCCAGGAATTCAGATTTCGGAACTGATGCCGCGGGTGGCGCAGATGATGGACAAATTCGTTTCCCTCCGCACGCTGGTGGGGTCGGACGGCCGCCATTCGTCGTTTCAGTGTGTGACGGGAGATCGGTTTGCCAGTCAACCTCCTGGCGGATCACCGGAACTGGGTTCGATTCTCTCACGGTTGCACGGAACCGTAGACACCGCGATTCCACCGGCGATTGACTTGTCGATGAAAATGGAGCATCTGCCGTACAATCTGCCCGGCCCCGGTTTTCTGGGATCGGCTCACGCTCCGTTTCGTCCGAGCGGACCGGCGCGTGACGATATGATTCTGCAGGGCATTTCCGTCGACCGGTTCGACAATCGTCGCCAATTGCTGGACGGATTCAATGCTGCCCGCAGACGCTTGGATCGATCCGCTTATCCCCGACAAGCCGATGTGTTCACGCGTCAGGCGCTCGACGTGTTGACGTCCAGTCGGTTGGCCGACGCGTTGAATCTGGAACTTGAGGACCCGCGGATTCGCGCGCGTTACGGCAAGGACGATCCCAAGGTGCTGCCGTATTCCAGCAAGGGATACCAGGCCATTGTCTCGAAGTTCCTGCTGGCTCGACGTCTGGTTGAGGCCGGTGCGCGGTGCGTCACCGTATCGTACGCCGATTTTGACTGGCACGGTTCCAATTTCACGCACGCCCGCAAGGTCGTACCGTTACTGGATCAAGGATTGTCGGCGCTCGTCCAGGATTTGCACGAGCGAGGACTGGAACAGGATGTGACGGTTGTTGTCTGGGGTGAGTTCGGTCGCACACCGAAGATCAACAAGTCTGCCGGACGTGATCACTGGAGTCGTGTGGCCTGCGGTTTGCTGGCCGGAGGTGGCATGGCGACCGGCCAGCAGATCGGGAAAACGAACCGGTTGGCCGAGGAACCCGTGGATCGACCGGTGCACTTCCGGGAAGTGTTCGCCACGTTGTATCGCAATCTGGGCATCGATCCTCAGCGGACGACGTTGACCGACTTGGGCGGACGTCCCCGCTACCTGCTGGATGATCACCGGCCGATTCCCGAATTGGTTTAGCACCCATTCTCTGGTGCCTGCCGGTGCCAGCCGCCGGCGCAATCTTTGCGGGCTGACGTCAGTCTTCGGGCCAGATCAAGGCATCGATCCGGGCCTGGCAGTAGTGCCCCAGCAGGTGTTCGAGTTGATCGATGGCCTCTGTCAGGGACGAGTCATCTCGGTGGGATGTCGTTTCGATGATCAACATCACGCGGTGCGTGCGGTTTGTGACTTTACTGAAATCCGCCTGCAGGGAATCCAGGCGGCAGAGAACACGGTCCTGCCCGTCAACATAACCGAATTCTCCCGCCACGACCGGTTGCGGTTGTGTCTGTCCCAATGGCTGAAAATGCTCGGTGCCTTGAAACAGCCGCAGTTGGACCGGGCAGTCGATCTGGTCCAGGTCATGGGCTCCCAGGCTCAATGCGCTGCGGATCGAAATCAGATTGTAGATGTCGACCAGGTTGTTGATGGCCGGCAAGGTCCCTCGCTTCCAGGCGTATTCCATCAGTTTTTGAGACGACGGGGGAAACCGACGCGGCTTGACGTGGACGTGTTTGAGGATGTCGGTGACCGCGACCAGTGCGTCCAGTCTGCGGATGTGCGCCGCGGTTTTGAATTGGCGCTGGATGTCGCCAGCCTGTTGTTCGATCTTCAGTCGCAGGTCCGCCGGTGCCGGCGCAATACAGACCTCACTCAACAGCATCGCGGCAGCCCGCAGACCCAGTTCACGGCAACCGGTCGTGACACAAAACGCGTTCATTGAAGTTCGGGATGCAGGCAGCCCAGGCCGACTACGGTCCCTCCCAGCGGTTCCACGATTTGGACGAGGCTTTCCCACAGGTCGAGAGCGTAACTGGGATCGGCCCACAATTGAAACGTCGGGTAACCGGAGTGATGATCTGGAAACACACCCACCGACACGCCGGCGACCCGGGTGAATACAAGATGTCCGTCCGGCTGTGCCTCAAAGTCCAGACCACATGTCTGTGCCAGGACCTGTGGGGCTCGCCTGCCACTCAACAGCAGCGTGGCGTCTTGCCGCTCCAGGCAATAGACATCCTCTGCTGCCGCATCCGGGCTGGGCAACAGTTGGCTGGGCAATTCGTCTCCCAGAACTCCCTGCAAAAAGAACTCATCCGGTCCCAGACGGAACAACAGGCTGCCCTGATCCAGACGCTGAGCCGCGTAGACGTCTGTCGGGACCGGCAGTTCCTGTTCCGTGAGCCAGGCTGCGGCCCGCGGTCCCTTGATGGAGAGCTTGAGCGTGGCGCTCTGGTCGCACAAGGCGAGTGATTCCAGCGCTTGATGTTCAACGTCACCCGACTTGAACTGAACGGCAATCGGCATGCCGCAGGACACACTCCAGCGGGGGGATCGGCTTGCCAGCCACGCGTGGATCGGGCTGTGGCGGATGGTGGTTTCGAGCATATGCGTCTCAGCCGTCCAAAATGTGTTGTCGCTGATTGTCCGAGTCATAAAACGGCATCTGGCTGACCACCGCCTGGACCTGGGAGCCGTCGTCCAGGCGGATACGAATTCGGGTGCCGGGTTCAGACAGGTCGGGCCGGATGAAGGCCATGGCGATGGGGAACCCCAACGTGGTGTCGGTGGCAATGCTGGTGACCCGGCCCACGATCTGTTCATTGTGAATGATCAGGTGGCATTCGTCGGGCAGTCGTTCCGGGGATTGCGGCTCGAATGCGAGTCCCACCAGCCGCCGCGTCCCGGTCTGTTGCTTCAGGATGTCCAGGCTGCGTGAGCCGACAAAAAACGATTTGTTCTTTCCGAGTGCCCAGTCCAGGTTGGCCTCGAAAGGGTGTGTCAGGGCATCGGTGTCCTGGCCCACGATCAAGTGACCCTTTTCCAGTCGCAGCAGACGTTGAGCTTCGACGCCGAAAGCGCGAATTCCGTGGCGATTTCCCGCTTGCATCAATGCGTTCCAAACGTGCGCGGCGGCTGAGGTGGGCAGGTGGATTTCATAGCCCAGTTCGCCCACGAAGCCGACACGCATCAGCGTGGCACGCACACCGGCCACCAAACCCTGGCGGACTCCCAGATAAGGAAAACGGTCGTGATGCAGGTCGATGTCGGTCAGATCGCGGAGCACGGTTCGCGCGTGGGGGCCGGCCAGGTTGAGGGCTGCCAGGTGCGGTGTGGCGTTGAGCAGGGTGACGTCCATGTTGAGGATCAAGGCCCAGCGTTGCAATTCTCGATAAAACGCGGCCGCTCCGCTGCTGGTTGCCGTGACGTAGAACCTGTCTGGGGCTAAGCACGCGATGACTCCGTCTTCAATGATGACCCCTGATTCGTCGCAGGCCAGCCCGTATCGCGTTCGTCCCACGCTCTGCTTCTGAAAGCGGCCCGTGTAAATGGCCTCCAGGAATCGGACGCTATCCGGCCCGTTGATTTCAAGTTTTCCGAGTGTACTGAGGTCGATCAGGCCCACCGCGTTGCGCACGTTGGTCGCTTCTTCGAGAATGCACGCGCCGCGGGGTGTGCCCGGCCGGGAGTAGTACTCAGGCCGCAGCCAGTTTCCCGCGTGCGTCAATTGACCACCGAGTTCGACATGCTGTTGATGCAAGGGGCTGCGTCGCAGCGGGTGAAAGCGGCGCCCCGCCAGGTGTGACAAGGGCACTGGTTGATGGAAGGGCCGCGAGGTGGTGGTGCCGGTTTCCTCGATCGTGCGCTGGTTGAGCCGGCTGAGGATTCTCACGGCGTTGGTGTTGGCCAGTTTTCCCTGGCTGGGGCCCATGCCCACCGTCGTATAGCGTTTCAGTAATTCGATGTTGTCGTAACCTTCCCGATGCGCGTTGACGAAATCCACAAGGTGCAGATCCTCGTCGAGATCGACGAAGTTGCGTTTGCCGGGGTGTTCAAAGATGGGATAGGGATGAGTGGGCGGTTGGCCTTGGTGCTGTGCCATGGGATTTGGAGCGGCGTCTGCGCATCCGAGGTATTCGGCAGCCTGCAGGCCGGCGCGGCGTCCGTCGGCGAGTTGGTCCTGCAGGTCGTAAATTCCATTCACACGTCCTGCGACAAACATTCCGGGAACAGGCGTGCTGGGCAACAATTGATGAACCTGGTCGTCGTAGCGAAAACGGCCTCCGGCTTGATACAGCAATCCGGAATTCGCTGTCCACCCCACGCTGACCACCACGGCGTCGCAGTCGATGCGTCGGCCTTGATCGGCGATCGGCTGTCCGCCGTCGTCGAGTGGGCACAGCACAGCGCCGCGCAGGCACTGCTTTCGGCGGCCGGGGATCGCTTCGTAGACAGTG
>Ga0315336_1003825_pt1 | contig 19234 bp, 14 predicted proteins | sample ASW5metaG_FD_204512 | JGI IMG/M metagenome (GOLD analysis project Ga0315336, IMG submission 204512) | Ammonia-oxidizing marine archaeal communities from Monterey Bay, California, United States - ASW #5 | ecosystem: Environmental > Aquatic > Marine > Intertidal zone | place: USA: California... | reverse complement strand
CGAATCTGAATAGCGTCACTGGCCTTGTCCGCGAGCACGTCCGATATGACCACGAGTTTAGCGTTCGGCTTGAGTTGCTCCCGGTTTCGCAATACATCGAACGCGCGCTGCAGAGTTTTCTCCGGATCGGAACTGAACGCCGTTCGATAAGCGTAGACCGCGCGGTTGAGACAGAGCCTGCGTCGCGTCTGACTGTGGTTCGTGAAGGCAAAAATCGGTACGCGCATGGGGCGGGCGTTAGTGACGTAGTCGGCGACGAAGCCGCGCCGCGTGATGACCACGATCCCATCGGCGTGTAGCGCCTCCGCCAATGCGACGGCGTGTACTGCAACGTGTTGCTTATCGTCGGTGACAATGAGGTCCTTTTCATAGCCAAGCCCCGGATAGACCTCGGCTTTCTCGGCTATGGCGCGCAACTGTTCAACACAGCGAACCGGATAATTGCCGACACTGGTTTCTCCCGACAGCATCACGGCATCCACGCCTTCGTAGATGGCATTGGCCACATCGGTTACTTCTGCGCGCGTGGGGATTGGGTTGTCGATCATTGACTCGAGCAGGTGGGTCGCGACGATGCAGCGACGTCCCCATTGCGCTGCCGAGTGCACAATGCGACGTTGCACGTTGGGCAAATCAGCAATATCGGTTTCAATGCCCAGATCGCCTCGGGCTACCATCACGCCATCGGATAACCGCGAAATATCATGGATATGCGTTACACCTTCCTGATCTTCGATCTTGGCGATTATCTTGATCGTGTTCTGCTTCTTGCCAAGAATCTCGCGCAGATCGGCGATGTCGTCGGGACTGCGAACAAATGACAGAGCGATAAAATCGACATCGTTCTCAATACCGAAATTAATGTCGCCCCGGTCCTTTTTGGTAATGGCCGGTAGATTGACTCTCACTCCCGGCAAATTGACGTGTTTGCGGCTGCCGAGGGTGCCCCCGTCTACCACCTTGCACTTCAGTTGCTCGCCAGATTTCTCTAGCACCTCAAAGTTCAGCAGGCCGTTGTCGACGGTAACAATCTTGCCGACGTCCACGACATCGACAATTTCGTCGTAGTTGACCTTGATGGATTTCGTTTCCACCAGGTCCGCATCGCGCACCGTGAGCGTGACAATCTCACCAGCCGCGAGCTCCATGGGTTGTTCTAAAACGCCGGTGCGGATCTCCGGGCCCTGCGTATCAAGTAGTATCGGTATCGGATGGTCGACTTTGCGGTTCAGCGTCTTCACCCAATTGATGATCTGTTTGGCGCTCGCATGATCGGAATGCGACATGTTCAGGCGCACCATGTTCATGCCCGCGTGATAGAGCTTCTGGAGGGTATCGAAGCTGGAGGTAGCCGGTCCGATGGTACAAACGATCTTCGTCCGATGAATTATCATGCTTGTGTCGTACGCCAAAATTGAGTGACTAATCGCCTTACGTCCGCACTTCGAGTGACCTGGGGCACCCAATGACTCGGAAAGAACTGTCGAACTTCCGCGGAATTGAATCTCTGATCCACCATGCAAATGACGCCAACGTCGGAGGCCGAGCGGATTAATCGTCCCGCCGCTTGTATGTTCTTGACCAGAGCGGGCTGAGTATAAGCCACCATGCGTCCCCAGCCATCCCCCTCAGTCGCATCAAAGTGCGATTGCATGGCATTTCTTTCCAGACTGGGCGGCGGCAGGCCCAAACCGACCATCACCACACCGCGCAACTTCGCGTGGGTGAAATCCACGGATTCACCATAAATACCGCCCATTACAATGAGCAATACGGCCTCCTCCGTCGCTGAAAACTCTTCCAGCAATGCCTTGCTTTGCTCTTGGTCTTGCCCAGGCGATTGGGAAAATACCGCACCCCAGGGGTCACTCGAGCACGCACTCAGCGCCTGCAAGTACGCATATGATGGCAATGCGACAATGTAACGGCCCGGTTGCGCGCTCACCAGACTGGCAATCAGCGCGGCAAGTTTAGGCATGCTCGCTTCGCGTTGCCGATAGTACGTGGGTACATCGGGAACGATCATCACCAACGCCTGATCGTGGCCGAACGGGCTCTGCGCACGTTCGACCATGTCATTCGTTGCGCCGTGCAGGCGTTGGTAGAGAGACAGGGGCGTTAGTGTTCCCGAAAATCTGACTACCGCCCCATGCTCAGAATAAATGCTTTGCAGGTAAGTTCCCGGGTCCAGGCACGCGCGCGTCAGACTCACATCGCGATCTTCAATCTGCACTATGTGTGTGAAAACGTCCGCGGCATACCAGCTTGCTGAACGCGCCCAGCGAAACACGTCGAAGTATAGATCTGTGATCTCGGGGTACTGCTCCAAGGCGATGTCTTCGGCGGCTACCGTTTCCAATAGCCGTTCACTCGCGCGCTCAATACTGGCGACATCGTCTACCAGATGCTCGCCCTGGCCATGCGTTCGACGCAGCTTGAGAAGCGCTCTATCGATCGACGCAACCCGCTTGGCAATGAGCGGATGCGTGGTACGCTTGGCTCTACTCACGTGGGCGCGACGGATACTCACACTCAACATGGACCTGGCCCTGGGGCTGAGCTGATGAGCCTCGTCGACCAACAGATGCAGCTGATCATGGCCCGCGAAGCGCTTCAGCCGGACCACCGGGTCGAACACGTAATTGTAATCGCCGACAATGACGTCAGCCCACAGTGTAACGTCTAAAGACAATTCAAACGGACAAACGCGATGCGACCGCGCGGTGGACTCAATGGCGGGCCGATCAGCGAGCTTCTGTGCAACCAGGTCTGCAACCGCGGGAGCGGCCCGGTCAAAGTAGCCGGCGGCGAATTCGCACACTTGCGGATCACACGGCATGCCCGGCACAAAGCAGACCTTTTCTTTTGCAGTCAGTTCGACGACGCTCAATTGCTCCTGGCGCGGATCGATCTGGCTCACCGCGGCCATGGCTGCCATCGCACCGGCATTGCGGCTGGTAAGGAAGAACACCTGATCTTCAAGTTCCTGCGCTTTCAACGCTGGAAACAGTACGGCCAATGTCTTGCCACTTCCGGTAGGCGCCTCTAACAGCAGGTTTTCCCCGTTGCGAATGGCGCCATACACGCGTCGAGCGATCGCCTGCTGCGCCGTGCGGTAGCTCGGCATGGGAAATTCGAGTTGCGTAGCCCAAGCCTGTCGCTGTCGCACCCGCGCGTAGTGGGCATCAATACGCACGACATAGCACTGCAACAGCAGAGCAAATACATGTCGGGCGCGCGCAGTGCTCACGCGCTCGCTGAAGCAGCGCTGCGCCTCACTGTCCGCGTGCAGGTACACCAGGCGTACCTCTATATCGGGAATTTCTGGCTGACTCCAAGCGTACATGCCGGCATAACACCACGCCTGGCCAAGATCGACACTGTCCGCAACCTCGGGCAATTCTCCGCAGCACTTGTACTCCTCCACTACCGGAACATCGTCATCGAACCACAAACCGTCCATGCGGCCCTTCACCTGTCGTTCTCCGTTGGCGCAGGAAAACTCTGCCTCTACGGGTACTTCCCGCTGGTAGTTGGTGTGCAATTCCGCGAGCTGGTGTTGCACAGCTTGCTGCTTGGCGATGCCTTCTTCGGGTTCCACCTGACGACCGGCCCGCGCCTCGTACAGGTCGCCCTGCCGACATACGAATTCCGCGAGACTTCGAACCGACAGATCGCCTCGTATCAAGCCGCCAACCTCAGTTTCAATATCCTCGCGGGTATGCCCAGCCGCGCGAAGTGTTTGAACCACACGCGCTGCCCTGGCTGTAGTTGATCGTTCGGACCCTTAACCTCAACGAACTCGTAATCTTTAGGACCGCGCACGATAAACAGATCGGGAAGCCCAGCGCGGCGGGCGGACAGATTCCTAATCAGGAAATGCCCGAGGCGGCGGATGTCGTCCAGCGGCATGGCATCAAGGATCTGTGCGATCGGTATCTGGTCAAGCAGTTGCCAGTTAACCAGGCTGTTGGCGACCCCGCGTTTTTCCATAGCCAAGGACGTGAGGTGCATCGACAACGCCCGGTCGTCGACGAGTTGATCTTCTATCGTCTGAATCAGTTCCTCGCGCGCGTTATAAAAGTCATCACGATAAAGATCGTTCGGACCAAATTGGAATGGATTGCTGAATGCTCCCGGTACGTCCGCAAAGATCGCCCGCCAGTACATTAGACCGGTGAGGCTGCGTACGAGGCTGTTTTCCACATGCACTCCCCACTCACCCGACTCGAGCAGCAACTCCAATGCCTGTTGTTCAATATCGGTGCGAGCCTGCTCGATATCTATGCGGGTAACCGGTGGCTGATAACCCGCCTTACGTTTGCCAAACCGTTCTGCAAATTGCGCCTCTTCCTCACTGTAAGGCGCCGCACAGATCGTCAGCAACCAACGCTGCGCATCGGACGAATTGCCGCTACGTTGTAAGGTTCGCACAATCCGTTCTCGAGCGGGATGCGCACCCACCCGCTGATAGACCTCTACCGCCTCGTGCGCGGCGTCCGCTCGTTCGTACCACCGCCCGATGCGCAACAGCGCGCGTTCACGCCTCGATTGCACGAAGCGATCGGCTACATCGGCTTGCAATTCATCCACCAGTTCAGCAGCAAGACCAGGGTGTTCATCAAGGCGTCTGGACAATTGGCTCAACTGCCGATAGCGCAATTCTTCGGCAAGTGCCGAACGGGTCTTGAAACGCCTGGCTTGCATCGGTACCGATTCATAACGGACCATGCCCAGATCTCGAATGACGAAAGCGGACCAGTCCTGGTGGGTGTCACCAAAGAACAACAATCTCACCAGCCACCAGATGCGCGGGCGAGCAACGCTTACCCATACGAAAAGCTCATTCATACGAGTTTGCAGTTGCCGGTCAGAGTAGTGCGCGATCAACCACTCTACCGTCGCAGGCTTCGCCAACTTCCTGGGCGCTCCAACAAGTGACACAAGTTCGGCTTTGCGCAACAGATTCAGGATCCGGTCTGCGGGTGCGGATGAGTTAAGATCCACGAAACCAGCATCTTCAAGTTCTCGCAGTGCACCCGCTTCATCCCTGACCTCTTGATAGTCGAGGCTGTCGGCGCGAATCAAGGGCCCTTTGCGGGTCAGCAAACGAGCGAATAGTCGCTGCGCGTCATGACTGAGCACCTCATAACCGTGGAGAGCCTCAGCGACCGGTTCGTCGAGCAATGCTTCGTATTGTTCGAGCACGAACCTGAACAAGCTCAGGCAGTTGTTCTGATAGTAGTCTTCCGGTGGTGGTGTGTCGGGCGTTAACATGACGCTGGCATGATGATCAACCGAGCTAGGAGAGCATTCCTTGACAACCAGTGCAAGCTATCCGTTTTGTATCGCCACCATTGTCACTGATAAAGCCATCGAGGCTATGCTCGAAGGCAGCGGCACCGGCTCATACCGCGATGAGCATCCGTGGTTGGTTGCTAACGATATGTGGCAGGCCGCCACAGACCAGGGCCTGCAGGTCCCTATCCTGTTTGCCGTGACCCACGACGGCGGCAGCGCAAATTTCAGCCACTGGAGCACCATCACAAGCATCGAGGTGGTGGAATTGCACCGGGCTCAATGGGATAGCCGCTGCAGCTTCAGCGCGCTACACGCGTTCAACCCGATCTGGGAGTCCATCGACAGCGTGTTTGTAAAGGCAAGCCAGGAACAGATGGACCGCGAAACGCGAGAAGGTATTCGCGTATTTCGCCAGGCCCTGGATATACACCACATTCATCCCTACGCGATCTGCGAAACACCTGTGTTCATCTCTGAAGAGATGGCGATCTAGGGAGGTAGTACGAAGGTCGTGAGTGACGGCACGGGCGTACCGCTGGGATCGTGCGCGGCTATACCTTGGCGTTGGCAGACTGCGGTTCGCCGTGAATACGGAGCCACACTTCCTTGCGGTGCACGGTGGATTTCTTTGGTGCATCTATCCCCAGATGCACTTGGCTACCACGAATCTTCAGCACTTTGAGTTCGATCTCATTATCGATCATGATCGATTCGCCGGCACGCCTGGTTAACACCAGCATAAACTTTCCTCTCGCAGTCCTTTTCCTGTGAGATGCAAATCTACCCGGTCTGCGAGAGAGGTTCTGTGACCCTTAAGACAGTTCCATAGCGCGTGTCGTGACAAAAGTGAGACTTAACCCTCAATCTTCGTCAACGGCCTTGTCTACCAGCTTTGCGGGCATGGGTTTCTTCACTGTAGCGCCCAACTCACGAAATTTTTCTACCTGGCGAACCAGGTTCGCTTTCCCTGTAGCGAGCTTTGCGTAAACCGAATCATAGGTGCGATTTGCAGTGCCGAGCTGTTTGCCCAGCGTCTCCATCTCATCGACCAGCACACGCAATTTGTCGTAAAGCGCACCAGCGCGCTGCGCAATTTCCTGGGCGTTACGATTCTGTTTCTCATATCGCCACACGTTGTTGATGATGCGCAATGTCATCATCAAGGTGGTGGGACTCACGATCACTATGCGTTGCGTGAAGGCTTCCGTGAACAATCGTTGGTCCAGTTCCATGGCCAGAGTAAAGGCGGATTCGATGGGAATGAATAGCAGCACGAAATCAAGCGACCGTACGTCCGGCAGCTGGTCGTAATCCTGTTCCGACAGGCGCTTCACGTGGGTGCGCAGATTCGCCAGGTGCTGCCGCAACAGTTGCTCGCGAAGCTTATCGTCCTCGGTGGACAAAGCCTCTTCGTAAGCGTTTAACGACACCTTGGAGTCCACCACCACGTCTTTGTTGTCGGGCAGCTGTATCAACACGTCCGGGCGCTTCAGGTCACCTTCTTCATTGCGCTGACTCGACTGTACGTAATATTCATGGTCCTTGCGCAAGCCTGATTCTTCGAGCACCCGCTCGAGCACCAATTCTCCCCAGTTGCCCTGCAACTTCTTGTCACCCTTCAACGCCTTCGTCAGGTTTTCGGCCTCGGCGTTAATACGCTCGCTGGCGCTCTGCAGGTTCTTGATTTCAGTCAGAAGAGTCGCCCGTTCCTTGGTATCCGTGTGGTACACCTGCTCCACACGTTTCTTGAAGTCGATAATCTGATCTTTGAATGGCGTCAGGACGTTCTGCAGCGAAGCCTGTTGCTTTTCACCTTGGCTTTCGAACACGCGATTGGCCAACAGCTCAAACTCCTGCTTCAGCTGCGCGCTGGTTTCCTTGAACAAGGCTTCCTTCTCGGCGAAACCACGTTGCGCTTCCTCCAGGCGCGCTGTGCTGGCTGCCGCAGAGGTTTGCGTACGTGCAAGCTCCTCGCGCTTGGCTTCCAGATCGGTTTGGAGGGTGAGTAGCTGCTTCTCCAAGCGGTTTATCGCTGCCTCGTCTACCGCCTGCTGGCGTCTGGATTCCGCAATCCGCTCGTCCAGCATGCGCCGTTCGTCCGCCTGGGCGGAGGCGTTCTGTTGCAGGCCCATCTCGAACGCCTGTGCCCGGCGCGTGGCGAGGATGCGTAGCGCGATCAGGCCGGTGATCATCACGCCCACCGCCATCGCGATGGCCATCAACATCCATGGATTGGTACTCAAAAGCGTGTCGATGGTGATGTATGCTATCCCTCTGTTGGATCGCGCCCGTCCTGCGGCGCCCCGGTACCCGAAGATCCCATGAAAATTTTACTGCCGTCTTCGAACGTGACGTCCCGGCCGTTCGCTCGATTCGATCGATCTTTAGCCTGATATCCGTCCACTATGACCACCGTGCCCGGCACCAGCGAGCGGCGGGTCAAGCCTCGGCGTAACAACGTGTTGGGCGTACCGCCCTCGACCATCCAATGTTCTTTCTCGCCAGCGTCATTGGTGTGCTCGACGTGAATCCATGCATGGGGGTTAACCCACTCAACTTTCGTGACAGGCCCCTTCAACACCAGCGGACGGTTCGGGTCGAACTCGGCGCCAAATGCATGATGCGACCAGGAATGCATTGAGCTCAAAATCAGACCTGCACATCCAATCGATACGGCGACCAGCCGCCCCAAAGAAGCTGCATTTACCTTCATGCTGATTACCCTCGCGGTCGCGGTTAGATAACCGCCATCATACTCGCTCAGCTGGTGGGGTTGAAGCTGGCTATCTCGGCAGCGGTTCCCGGCGCCACTCGCCGTACATCAGTTCCTCTACAAATTCTACGCAGCGAAACTCCATGAGCTGCATGTTGGGCTCCATACGCCGGTATAAAGGCATGCGTATGGTCCAAGGCTCGGTAAAGGTCTCAGGATCATCCATCGTCGCTTCGTAGCGCAGGTGATTGGGGCCCATGGGAGTATAGCGTTCGGTGACTTTCATCAGCGCGCTGTGGTGATTGCCTGCACGATCGAACCAGGTACGTTCAACCTGACCGGTGACATCCACCACCAAAGCGTCCCCTTCCCAGCGTCCGAACGACCAACCCATCCAGCTGTCTACAGGTGCTTCACCCGGATCCTGCATGTAGATTTCACGCGTCGCGCCCGCGTACTGGTAGGCGATAAACACCGAGTCTGCACTCTGGAAAATCTGGAACGGTTGCGGCATGTACGTCGCCCTGGGCACCCCCGGCAGATAGCAGTTGATCTCAGGATCGCGATCAATCCAGTTGGCTTGATTTTCATCACGCTTAGCCAATGCTGCGGGCTTGTAAGGAATTTTGCCACCAACCACCACACCGAGACCCGGCGGAACCGCGCCTACAGCGCCCAGGTAAAGCGTTTTCACGGCAGGTAGTGGACCCATCGGTCCTGCTCGCATTTGCAGCGAGTGGCTCGCGGTGTGCATCTCGATGTTGTAGTTCGCGCTATTCAGCGCCTGCCAGATACCGTTCAAATCCGGGTGTACGCCATCCGGGCCGCGCGGCGCGACATAAGGCTGTGAATGTGCGACCTGGATCAGCACAAGGCTTAAGAATGCAGCGACATAACGCATGCTGGATCTCCCGTATTGGGCCCACGTTGTGAAGAGTCGTCGACGAATCGTCCCACCCGCACAGGGGATCGGTCAAGCTCGGTACTTGGAGAAGGCTACGCTACAATGATGGTGTTAAACGTCAATATACGAAGGATCAAGATTTATGGCAGAAGATGCCACCATCGGGGAGCGCGAAGACCAGATCGAGCACATACGAGTCGCGGTGCGCGCGCTGTGTGCCAACTATGGCGAAGAGTACTGGTTGGAGATGGATCGTACCCACGGCTACCCAACGGAATTTGTCGCCGAACTCACTACGGCTGGGTTTCTAGGCGTCCTCATCCCCGAGCAATACGGCGGTTCCGGACTGGGTGTGCTGGAAGCAGCCGCAGTCATGGAAGAAGTGTGTCGATCTGGTGCGCACGCAGGTGTGTGCCATGCACAGATGTACGTCATGGGTTCGGTTCTGCGCCACGGCAGCGACGAACAGAAATCCAAGTATCTGCCACAGATCGCCAACGGCGAGCTGCGCCTGCAGAGTTTTGGGGTTACGGAACCCACCACGGGTTCCGACACCACCAGCCTAAAAACTACTGCGCGCAGGGACGGCGACGAGTACGTCATCAATGGACAAAAGGTATGGATCAGCCGTATCCAGCATTCAGACTTAATGCTTTTGTTGGCACGTACCACTGACCAGAACAAAACCGCCAAGAAAACCGACGGGCTGTCGACATTCATCGTCGACGTCAAGGCCGCCGAGGGCAACGGGCTGACGATTCGACCGATCGAGTCGATGATCAACCACCACTCTTGCGAGCTTTTTTTTGACGACTTGCGCATCCCGGCGGAAAACCTGCTGGGTGCGGAAGGCAAAGGCTTCAAAGTCATTCTCGATGGCATGAATGCCGAACGCGTGCTGATTGGTGCCGAATGTGTGGGAGACGGCCGCTACTTTATAGACAAGGCCAGCGCCTATGCCAGCGAGCGGGAGGTGTTCAGGCGCGCCATCGGACAGAACCAGGGGGTAGCCTTCCCTATCGCTCGGGCCTACACCCAGGTGGAGGCAGCGAGCCTGATGGTGGACAAGGCGGCGCGGATGTTCGATGCGGGCCTACCCTGCGGAGCCGAGGCAAACATGGCCAAAATGTTGGCGTCAGAAGCATCATGGCAAGCCGGTGATGTGTGCATGCAAACCCACGGCGGTTTTGCATTCGCCAAGGAATACCACATTGAAAGAAAATTTCGGGAAACGCGGCTCTATCAAATCGCGCCAATTTCAACAAATCTGATCCTGAGTTACGTGGCCGAACATGTGCTCGGGATGCCCCGTTCATATTAATCTTGCAACAAAACTCAAAAGGAGAAAATCATGGGAAAGCTTGATGGCAAAGTCGCCTTGGTTACGGGTGCCGGCGGCGGTCTAGGTCGTGCGCACGCACTTCTGCTCGCCGCGGAAGGCGCTTCAGTGGTGGTCAACGATCTGGGTGGAGATCGGCATGGCGCCGGTGCTGGAACCAACATGGCCGATGGTGTGGTCAGCGAGATCCAAGCCGCCGGTGGCAGCGCGGTTGCGCACTACGGTTCGGTAACAGACCGCGATGACGCAGCAGGCATGGTGCAGGCGGCAGTCGACAATTTCGGCCGCTTGGACATTCTCATCAACAATGCGGGCATTCTGCGAGACAAGTCATTCAAGAACATGTCTGACGAAGAGTGGGATATTGTGATCGATGTTCATCTTCGCGGTACTTACCTCGCGACCAAGCAAGCGTGGCAGCAAATGATCGATCAGGGAGAAGGCGGGCGAATCGTGATGACCAGTTCCACCTCCGGACTAATCGGCAACTTCGGCCAAACCAACTACGGCGCTGCCAAGGCAGGAGTCGCGGGTTTCATGCGGGTACTCGCACTGGAGGGCATGAAGTATGGGATTACCGTTAACGTTCTTGCGCCCGGAGCCTTTTCGCGGATGACAGAAGACGTCATGCCAGACGCGCCGGATCTGGAAGAACGCATGGCGCCGAACAAGGTGTCACCCACGGTCGTGTGGTTGTGCACAGACGACGCGGCAAAGGTAACTGGACGCCAGTTCTGCGTCAGTGGCAACCGCGTATCGCTGCTGTCGTGGCAGGTCGATACCATTGCCGAGAAAGACGCGCTTGATGAACCATGGACCGTAGCCGAGATCGGCGAAGCAATGGAAGCGTCCGTGGAAAGCTGGCCGCGACTGCTGAAACCGATGCAGGTCTAGGTCTGATCACATTTTCCTGATTTCGTCATAAAACCGTAACTTTTTAGCCCCAATATCGCGTCAACTTAATCCTAACGGAGATGTTGATGCGAATTGGGACCAGGTTCTATCGACTTTTCACTACTCTTTGTATTTCCATAACCTTTAGTTTGGCCGCAAGTTATGCGGCTGCGAGCGCCGAAAGTGAGCTCATCGAGGCGCTCCAGGCACAAATCAATACGCTGACTTCTCGGCTTGACGCATTGGAGAACGCACAACCGGCGGGACCGACTTCCGCGGGCACCTTGTCGCCTGGTCCAGCCAGGCCCCAAACCAAGCCTGCTCCCTCTTGGGCCGATACCATCACGCTGAAAGGTGATTTTCGCTACCGCCATGAAGCATTCGACATAGAAGATACTACCGATCGTCACCGCCAACGACTTCGTGCACGTACCGAGCTTTCTGCTCAAATCAACGACACCACTAGAGTCGGATTTGGTCTCGCCAGCGGCAATAGCGATCCTATATCTACCAATCAGACCATCGGCAACGCCGCGTCCTCGAAGGGTGTGGTGCTAGATCTCGCATACGTGGACTGGGCAACGCCCGTCGATGGGATGTCTGTCCTGGCGGGTAAGTTCAAAAACCCGTTGCACCGCGCGGGCGGTAACGGATTGATATGGGACAGCGACCTACGTCCGGAGGGCGTCGCGCTGAGATACCGCAATGGACACATTTTTGCCAATGCGATGGGTCTGTATATCGACGAAGACTCCAGTGGTGAAGACGCTCTGATGCTGGGCGGGCAGTTCGGCATCAACACTAACCTTGGCGCCGGAAAATTGCGCGCGGGCGCGGGCTACTATCATTTCACCGACGCCAAAGATCGAGAGGTGTTTTTCGTAGGCATTCCGCTGGGAAACAGGGTCAATCCAGACGGGACCTACGTCAGCGATTTTGAGATTGTTGAAGGATTTGCGGAGTACTCGTTCGGACTCAACCAAGGCACCATGACGTTGTTTGCCGACTACGCAAACAACCTCGGGGCTGACGATTTCGAGACTGGCTATGCGTTTGGCGTCAGACTGGAACAGGAAAAATGGAACTTCAGCTGGGCCTATCAGGATCTCGAAGCGGACGCCGTGCTGGGGCTTTTCACCGACTCGGACTTCATCGGCGGCGGCACCGATGGGAAAGGCCATATTTTGCAGACGGGCTATGCGTTAACCAAGCGCGTCGGATTGCGGGGCACCCTGTTCTTAAATGATCGCAATATCGCTTTCGGGCCGGAAGAAGAATTCAAGCGCCTGATGTTGGACATCAGTTTCAAGTACTAGCGCCACCGGAATTTATCGAGCCAAGCGATCGTGACCTACTCCGCCAAAGAAGTCTCGTTGATTGTTGCACTGCTAACCGCGGCTGTGGTGGCCGGCGCAGTGACCGATGCAATGGGCTGGAGTCTGTTCTGCGGCAGCCTGGTGTGGATCGCACTACAGTCCAGGGAATTCCGCAAGACATTGGGCTGGGCCACTCATCCTCTGCAACGTCCAGCCAACAGTCTGGAAAGTTGGTTCGCGCTTTCATACCCCCCCTTTCGAGCTCTGCAGCGTGAAAGAACGCGTACGCGAACAATGGCTGCACAGCTGCGCGAAATAGTAAGCCTGGCCGAAGTCATCCCGGACGGCGTCATCGTGCTGAACGCACTCGGAGATATCGAGGGCATGAACAACGCCGCCAAGAAGCTCTTGGAATTAACTGACGCGGACAGGGGCCTCGGCCTGGCAACGGTGATTCGCCATCCAGATTTTGTCAGGTTCATACGTTCAGGCAATGCCGACAAGCCACTCGAATTTACCTCGCCGATCGATCAGGAACGCAATCTTGAAGTGCGCCGAATTGAGATGGACACCGGCAGAATGATCTTGCTGGTACGTGACATCACTACCCTCAACCGGCTGCTGACCATGCGTCAGAACTTCGTCGCGAACGTATCGCACGAACTGAGGACACCGCTCACTGTGGTTGCAGGCTACCTCGAAACGATGGCCGATCCGGCACAGCCCGACGAACTACGCCTATCGCTGATCGAACGCCTGGATGCGCCCGTCAAACGCATGCAATCTCTGGTCAATGATCTGATGTTACTCACACAGCTTGAATCAACGCCGGTTGAGGGAGCCGGGCACCGTGTAAACCTCGGCCAAATCATTGCGGCTACTGCTGTCGAGCTTCAGGGACTGTGCACATCGCCAGATCAACTCAAGCTGAACATCGAAACCAATCACCCTGTACTAGGCCAAGAGCAGGAATTACATTCGCTGTGCGTTAACTTGTTGACCAATGCGCTGCGCTATAGCCCCGAGGGAAAATCCATTGATGTGCACCTCTGTGATCAGGGTGATTGCGTGCGTTTTACCGTCACCGACCACGGATATGGCATAGCGCCCGAACACTTAGACCGGCTAACCGAACGGTTTTATCGCGTAGATATGGCCGGCGCACGAACGCGCGGAGGGACCGGCCTGGGCCTAGCCATCGTGAAACACGTTCTGCGCCGCCACAACTCCGGACTCCGTATAAAAAGCGCGCTCGGCGTCGGGAGCTCGTTTTCCTGTGATCTAAAAAAAGCAACTGAAGCATACAAACTAACTGACCCTAAGGAGACTTAGATGATCCACAAGTTCCCGGCACTCGTAATCGCCAGCACTCTGCTTGCATGCGGCTGCAGTGATCGCGCACCAGCCGGCGATACACCTTCGACGGTTGCACAACAACCCGTTCAAATTGAATCTTTGAACATCACACAAGGTGAGGACCAAGCGGTATCTGATCAGGGCTTTCAGCCTGCAACTGGCGAGCTGGTAAGCTATGAACGCGTTGGAGGAATCTCCGGGAACCTTTCCAGCATTGGATCGGACACGTTAGCTAACCTCATGACTTTGTGGACCGAGGCGTTCAAGCGTAATTACCCAAGCGTCAACATTCAGGTCCAGGCGGCCGGCTCGTCAACAGCGCCACCAGCACTCACCGAGGGGACCGCCAACTTTGGCCCGATGAGTCGGGCCATGAAAGACAAAGAAGTCGAATCATTCGAAAGTCGCTTTGGCTACAAGCCTACTGCGATTCGAGTCGCAATCGACGCCCTGGCGGTTTACGTGCACAAAGATAATCCGTTGCAAGGCCTCGATATTGCACAGGTGGATGCGGCCTTTTCGACAACACGACGCTGTGGAAGCCAATCACAAATTGACAGGTGGGGCGAATTTGGCTTGGAAGGCAGTTGGATTCAGCGCCCAATACAGTTGTATGGGCGAAATTCGGTCTCGGGAACGTATGGATACTTCAAGAAGACCGCCCTGTGTTCCGGCGATTTCAAGAACGGCGTCAACGAGCAACCAGGATCCGCTTCTGTGGTACAAGCGGTTGCGAGTTCGCTCAACGGCATCGGTTACTCGGGGATCGGTTACATAACCTCCGGGGTCAAAGCGTTGGCGATTTCCCACGACGGCGCAGAATTCGTGGAGGCCACACCGGCGAATGCCTTGAGCGGTGAGTACCCCCTTTCACGCTATCTCTACGTGTACGTGAACAAAAAACCAGGCCAGCCGCTATCCCCCATCGAACGCGAATTCCTAACACTGGTGCTTTCAGTCGAGGGTCAGGAAATTGTGCAGAAAGATGGATACGTCGCTGTCTCCGGGGCGGTCGCAGCCCAGGAACTGTTGAAGATTCAATAGCGATATAGCATGCAGGAATCAGTGGGCATTGGCCGGCTTTCGCCGCGAAGATACTGGTTTAACAACATAACCAGATGGGTTGTCGCATTGGGCGGCGCCGGGGTGATCGGCGCTATCACCCTCATTTTTGCTTACCTGCTGTGGGTGGTCGCGCCCATTTTTACACCCGGCAGCATCGCCGCCAACGCGACGGTTGCTGTAGAGAACCGTGAGCCGGTATTGGTCGACGTGAGCGAAAACGGCGATGTCTATTTGCGCATGAGCACGGACGGCACAGTCGAGTTTTATGACAGCGCAACGCACGCCCCAATAGCTGCGTATGCAATGGGCATTGCAGTAGCGTCGGCTCAGCGCGTGTATCCAACTGTCGACCTGTATGCCATCGTCGATGGTGAACAACAACTGTGGTTCATGCGCGCGCAGTACATCGTTAACTTCGTCGACGGAAACCGCACGCTCTCGCCAAAACTGGAATTTCCTTTCCGCAAACGTCCAATCGAGCTCGAATCACGCGATGGGCAAATCAACACGCTGGATGCGCACTACGCGGACGGAGCGTTAGTAATCGCCAACACCCAGGCAGATCGTCTAACCCTGCGTCGCTACTCCAATGTCCAGGAAGGGTTCCCTCTGCCCTCCCCACAACACGTGAACATCAAAGCCGAAATCAACGCCCAGCAGATTCTGCTCGGGCCGAGAAATCAATGGGTCTATCTCATGGGTGCAAACGGTGAAGTGGAGGTGCTGGGTATACGCTCGCTCAACGCCGTAAAGCGATTCTTTCGCGGTTCATTGTTAGCGGAAGGCGAAGAGTTGACGGCGTCAGGGGCCATCCTCGGCCGCTACTCATTGCTTATTGCGGACAACCACAATCGAGTGCGCCAATGGAGCATGCTGCAAAACGACGACGGCTACCGTTTCGAATCGCTGCGCCAGTTTCAATTGGACGAACCCGTCGTTCGTTTGATACCGGAGCCTCGCCGAAAGGGGTTCGCAGCGCTTAGCACGAGTGGCATGTTGACGCTCCTCTACCCCACCTCCGGGCGCACCATCGCCCACGCCGCGACCACCTTGCCCGCATCAGCGCCTCTGACGATCGCGCCGCGATCGGATGAGCTCATCAGCGCCCCAACGAGCAGCACAGTTCAATCTTTCGAACTGAACAACAAACATCCCGAACTGTCGCTGGCAAGCCTGTGGGCCGAGATCTGGTACGAGGGTTATGACGAGCCCATATTCAGCTGGCAGTCGTCGTCTGCCGACAATGATTTCGAGCCCAAATTTTCGCTCACACCATTGGCATTCGGCACCTTCAAGGCCGCCTTCTATGCGCTGCTCTTCGCAGTCCCCATCGCCATCATGGGCGCTGTTTACACAGCGTATTTCATGGCGCCGGCAATGCGCGCCTGGGTTAAACCGGGCATTGAAATCATGGCCGCATTGCCAACCGTCATTCTCGGTTTCATCGGCGGCCTGTGGCTGGCCCCGATCATCGAGGCCAACCTCTCGAGCATCTTAAGTATCTTTGTGTTCCTGCCCGCAGGATTAATCGTGTTTGCGCTGTTGTGGCCACAATTGCCGGACCGGATCAGCAAGCCTTTCAATGGCTGGTATGGATTGCTGGTATTGCCACTGATATCGGCCATGGTCGGGCTGGCATTCGCCTATGGCCCGTTTATGGAAGGCCTGCTCTTTGGCGGCGACAGCAAGACATGGTTTCGTGAGGTATTGGGACTTTCCTACGACCAGCGTAACGCTCTGGTAGTTGGACTCGTGATGGGCCTTGCAGTCATCCCCACCATATTCTCCATTGCGGAAGACGCCATCTACGGGGTACCCACCCACTTGATCAACGGCTCCCTGGCGTTGGGCGCCACGTCATGGCAAACCCTCGTTCGCGTGGTGCTGTTGACGGCTAGCCCGGGGATCTTCTCCGCGGTCATGATCGGCATGGGCCGCGCCGTTGGCGAAACCATGATTGTGCTCATGGCGACGGGCAACACACCACTCATGGACTTCAACATATTCGAAGGTATGCGCACATTTGCGGCGAATATCGCCGTCGAGCTGCCGGAATCCGAAGTTGATAGCAGCCACTACCGCATATTGTTCCTCGCGGCGCTGGTGTTGTTTATTTTGACCTTCATCTTCAACACGTTCGCTGAAGTTGTGCGACAACGGCTACGCGCGCGCTACGGAAGTCTGTAAACATGAGTAGAACTCACAACTTTTTCCGCGCCTGGTTCGCATCCGGCGAACCATGGATCTGGCTCAATGCAGCTGCGGTCGGGATTTCCATTACCGCCGTGGTCGGCATCCTGGGGCTGATCGCGGTCAAAGGCTTCGCGCATTTCTGGCCCAGCGATATCACCCATATCGAATACCATGACGATCAAGGCGCGCCCCACCAAGCCTATGGCGAGCTCGTAGAGCTAGACAGCCTGCCGGTCCAACAGTTTCTTGAATCCGGAGGTGATCCGAACTGGCCTCAAGCAGATCAGGAAGTGATGTCGCGCTGGCTGGTTAAAACCGGCAACAGGAAAATCGCGCCGCCTGATTTTCGCTGGCTTTTCCTGGACCAGATCGATGCCATGAGCAATCCGCAAGGATTGGTCGTGGTCGAACGCATCGAATGGGGCAACGCCTATGGGAAGCCGGTTGCTCTCAACCTCGGATCCGAACCAACTCGCCCCGTCGAGGGCGACCAGATTGCTGTTGAGCTGTTCGCGAGCATTGAACGCGCAAACGACATACGCAAACAGATCGACGCCCTGGAAGGTGGCTCACTCAATCGCATCAACTACCAGATCGAACGTCTGCGCCTGGAAAAGCGCGGACTGGAACTAAGGGGCGTCACCGAGTCCGTACGTTTGGCTGAAATTGCACAGACCGAATCGCAACTACAAGCAGAATACCTAACTGAGGAATCACTGCTGCAGAAGTTGTACACCGTTCTGGATAGCGACGTTCTGACGCTGAAAACGGCTTCTGGCAAGCACCTGACCGTTCGCATATCTGATGCGCTGCATGCATGGCGGCCCAACGACATGGGCGCTTTGGGAAAAACGCTCCACTACGCGCAGGCAATCTGGCGGTTCCTGACGGAGGACCCCAGAGAGGCGAACACGGAGGGGGGGATTTTCCCCGCGATATTCGGGACCATTCTCATGGTGCTGCTGATGTCGCTGATGGTGACGCCGTTCGGAGTGATCGCCGCGGTATACCTTCGCGAGTACGCCAAACAAGGTCCCTTTGTGCGCGTTATCCGCATCGCCGTCAATAATCTCGCGGGCGTACCATCCATCGTGTACGGCGTTTTCGGCCTGGGCTTCTTCGTGTACTTCCTCGGCGGCAATCTCGATCGTCTGTTCTACCCTGAAGCACTCCCGGGTCCCACCTTTGGAACACCTGGACTGGTATGGGCGTCACTTACGCTCGCGCTACTCACGGTACCTGTAGTTATCGTTTCAGCTGAGGAAGGGCTAACGCGCATCCCCAGATCCCTGCGTGAAGGTAGCCTGGCCTTAGGAGCCACCAAGGCGGAGACATTGTTTAAGATCGTTCTGCCCATGGCGAGCCCATCGATCCTTACCGGCGTGATCCTGGCCGTAGCCCGAGCAGCAGGCGAAGTGGCGCCGTTGATGTTGGTCGGCGTCGTCAAACTAGCGCCCACCCTGCCCCTGGATGGCAATTTTCCCTTTCTTCACTTGGAACGAAAATTCATGCATCTAGGGTTCCACATATACGACGTCGGCTTTCAGAGCCCGAACGTGGAAGCTGCCAGACCATTGGTGTACGCCACCGCCTTGCTCCTCGTCATTATCATCATTGCATTAAACCTAACCGCCATCAGGTTGCGTAGCCGTCTGGAACAGCGCTACCGCGGTATTGAGAGTTAACCTTATGAACGAAGTCACCCATGCTGCGAATCTCGATGTGAATAGCACCCTCGAGCCAGCAGTTGCGAGCACCGGCAATGCTGGCGAAAGCATTGCCGTGCAGGATCTATCGCTCTTCTACAGCGACAACCAGGCATTGACCAATATCAGTATGTCTATTGCAAAAAAGCAGGTCACAGCTTTCATTGGTCCATCCGGCTGTGGCAAGTCCACATTGCTGCGCTGCTTCAATCGCATGAATGACCTGATCGACGACGTGCGCATCACTGGCAAGATCATGTTCGACGGCATAGAAATTCACGACGAGCGCGTGGATGTTGCACAGCTACGGCGCAGCATTGGCATGGTATTCCAGCGACCCAACCCATTCCCGAAAAGCATCTACGAAAACGTGGCATATGGTCTGCGCATTCAAGGCGAAGACTCCAAAGCGGTGCTCGATGAGCGCATCGAATGGGCACTGAAAAG
>Ga0315336_1003824_pt1 | contig 19238 bp, 13 predicted proteins | sample ASW5metaG_FD_204512 | JGI IMG/M metagenome (GOLD analysis project Ga0315336, IMG submission 204512) | Ammonia-oxidizing marine archaeal communities from Monterey Bay, California, United States - ASW #5 | ecosystem: Environmental > Aquatic > Marine > Intertidal zone | place: USA: California... | reverse complement strand
GCCCCGATGGTTCCCCTGCGCACATCGACGCCCTCGACCTCGTTTTGTGGAGCGTAGGCGCAGAAATGAAGGAAGTTTCAACGAGGCGAGTGGTGCTTTCGGCCGGGCGAGGTGGGTTCGAGTTGACGTTCACAGAGCCGGGCTCCTACCGCTTGCGCCTCAGAGATGTGGCCAGCATGGCCGTCGCGGAGCGGTCTCTCCTCGTGCGGGATCCTGGCGCGGGCCCGTCTGAGGATCCCCGCGGAGGAGCGGAGCCGATAGAGCTTCGTTTTGCGAGAGCCGATTACCGCCCCGGTGACACGGCGCGTGTCACCGTCCTCGCTCCCTTCTCCGGAACGCTGCTCTTGACGACCGAGACGGACCGCGTCGAGACGAGCCGCGTGCTCGAGATGCCCGACCCGGAGATCGAGATCCCCGTTGCCATTGCGGTGGAGGCTCACGCTGCCCCTTACGTGGCCGCGTATCTGGTCAGCAACCCGGGAGCGGGGCTCGAGGGGGCGGACCTCCGCTCTCCGGCTCCGAGGATCGCCCGTGGGGTCGCTCTCATCCCCGTCGATTTTTCCTCGAGAAGACTGACGTTGACTTTGGAAGAAGGGACCGGCGCCGATGACGAGGCGGCTTTGGGTACCCGTGGCCGCGTCCATGTCAGGGTTGTGGCCGCAGACGGATCGCCTGTGGATGCCGCCGAGGTCCTGATATCCGCGGTCGATGAGCGGACGTTTTCCTCGGGCTTTGCTCACGGCTTCGAGATGCCCACACCGTTCGAGTTCTTCTACGGTGCGCGGCGTCATCGGGTGAATACGTATACCAGCAGAAGGCCTGCACGGCCTCGACGCTCACCGACGATGGGAGCGTTGACCGAACACCGACTGGAGCACGGTTTCGACACGTTTTCGGTGGCCACCCGTGTCCAGCCGGTCGTGATCTCGCTGGGTCCCCTCACGACGGACGCGGACGGGCGCGTCGAGGCGAGCTTCGGGCTTCCCCCGTCTGCCGGCGACCTGCGCGTCTACGCAGTGGCTGCTGCGGGCAACCGCTTCGGCTCGACGGTAGCGCATCTCCCAGCGAAAGGATCGTCCCTCGAGCTCAGCCTGCCGAGCTTTCTTTTTCCCGGCGATTTCTTCTTCGTCACGGCTCGTTTTTCGAACCCCATGGCTACCAGCCGGGTAGCTTCGCTCGACTGGCACCTGGACGGGTTGCGGGAAGCGCCTGAAGTGCCCGGTCCTGGGACGAAAAACCTTCCCGGGGCGAAGAACCTGGTTTTCGCTGCGCTGAGAGAAGAGTCGCTGGAGCTCGCGGCGGGCTCTGCTGCCCGAACGAAACTCCGCTTGCGTGCCACCAAGCCCTCCGGAATGGCAACCGTCCGGCTCGAATGCTCCTTCGACGCAGGCAAGCCCGCCAAGCTCGTCCGTGAACGGAGGATCCCGCTTCGACAGAAAACCCTGCCCGTCGAGCGTCTGGAGACCGGCATCATCTCCCCGGGGAAGACGCTGGCGATCTCTCCTGAGGCGAGTTGCCTTCCGGGGACTTCGACGTACGAGCTCATCCTGTCGCGCTCTCCCGCGGTCGAGCTTGCGGGGCCATTGCGTTTCCTCCTGGAGTGTCCCCACGCGTCGCTCGAGGCGACCGTCTCGCGGCTCTTTCCACTTCTTTACCTGCATGAACTCGTGCGCACGCTCTCGCCGACTCCCGCCCAGGACCTCCTCGGTATCGGCGTCCGGCGTGTCTTCGAGCTACAAGCTGAAGGAGGATGGCTCGGGAACTGGCCGGGAAGCCGCCACCCGGGGTCCTGGGGAAACATCTATGCAGCCCATTTCTTGCTCGAGGCACGCGCCGCGGGCTACGAGGTGCCATCGAAGGGGCTCGAGGCGCTCCTGCGTTACGTGGAAGAGGAAATCGTGATCCCGCCTCGCCCCGAAGGCACCACAGCGATTCTCGAGGAGGCGTACGGTCTCTACGTCCTCGCGCTTGCTGGGAGACCTCTTTCGCGGAGCCTGGAGCAGCTTCGCGAGCGGGTCGAGAAACAAGCGAGGCAAAGGGACGTTTCGGCCTCGGCCCGCTGCCTTCTTGCCGGGGCCTTCCAGCTCGCCGGTGATGCAGGCGTCGCGCGCGCGCTCCTCGACCAGCTCTTCGTCGTTGACATTTCGGTGCCTGGCGCAGTCATGGATTCTGGCGGAGCGTTGCGTTCCCCGGCACGGGAAACCGCGATTGCTCTCTGGATTCTCATCGAGGTGAACATCGACAGCGCGCAGGTACCGGAGCTTGTCGAGCGCTTGAAGGGGTATCGCGTCGACGGCCGGTGGGCCACGACACAGGAGAACGCCTTCGCGCTCCTCGCGCTGGCGAAGCATGCGAACCCTGGGCGAACGCCGGGGTTCGTTTTCCAGGGTCCTCATCCGCCGTCGACCTGGGATTCCCTGGTGACCCCCCGTGTGGGCGGGGAGTCGGCGCCTCTTCTCGAGGTGGGGGAAAGCCGCATCCTCTACGGACGGGACATGGATCACACGGTCACCGTATCTCTCAGCCGCGCCGACACGGCCCCCCCAGAGGACGTCCTCTACTACTCGTTTTTTCACCGCGGGGTCCCCGAGCGAGCCCGAGAACAGGAGGTGGACGAAGGTCTCAAGGTACGCCGCCGTTTTCTTGACCGGGATCTCTCTCCGGTCCATCCGTCGGCCATCCCGCTAGGCAAGGGGCTGATCGTCGAGCTCGAGCTTGATGTGGAGCATGCCGTCGAGCACGTGGTGGTGACGGACTTGCTACCGGCAGGTTTCGAGGTCGAGGACCTTCACGTTCTCCCCCTTGCGGACACGGGGTCGCAGGCACTCCGGCCGCCTGCATTGGAGTCGCCGCCATTTGAGTCGGAGGGGATCGTGCCCGAACACGTGAGTCACGCCGACGGCCGGGTAACCGTTTACTGTAACCTTTCGCGAGCCGGCAAGAGGAAATACGTCTACGCCGCGAGGGCCGTCAGGTCCGGCGAGTTTCACGTGCCGCCCGTTCGAGCCCACGCGCTCTACGCTCCCGGAACGAAAAGCGTCTGGGGAGCGGGGTCGGTGGTTGTCAAGTAAGGGGTCAGACAGGACACTTTGCCTTGCTCCGGCAAGGTAACTGAAACTGCCAGAGGCACAACAAGAGGGGCAGTGTGGCCCATCACCAATCATCCGTCCGAAAGGGCGCGGCAGGAAGTTTTGCCGCGTTGAGCAGGTTGGGCTCGGCCATCTGGTCCCATCCGAAGCGAACGGCCGTAGGTTTGGCCACGCGATCGCTGCGGACGATCACCGTGTCGCTGTCGATTTCTGCCGACGCTTGCACGAACTTGCGGTCTTCCCCGGCGATGGTGAACCAGGTGAGAGGCTGGCCATCGCGTGAGGAGAGTTCACTGGTAGCGTGATCGAAGTGGATGCGTACCTTGTCCCCCTCGATCTCGTGCGACTTGTAAAGGGGACCGCAGAAGACGACGTCCTCCCGGCTGTAATCCTTGGCCAGAGCCCATAGCGCAAGACGTGCTCCCACGTCCTGCTTGTTGGTCGGGTGAATGTCCTTTACGTTCCCTATGTCGGTAATGACGGCCATACCGGTGTTGGGGATGCCGAGAGACCGGGTCTGAGCCTCCCATACCCTGGGTAGCTCGTCTGGGGGAAGATTGTATTTGAAGGGTGCCAGGTGCACGTAATAGAAGGGGAAGTCTCCTTGGCCCCACACCTTGCGCCAGCCTTGAATCAAGCCTTGCATGCGGTTGCGGTAGTGAGCGCCATCTTTCATATGGACGTTCGACTCGCCCTGATACCAGATCGCGCCGCGAATAGCGAAGGGCAACAGCCCGTGAATCATGGCGTTGTAGATGGATGTGAGCTGCCGGGGATCGCTGATGGGGTGGGTCGCCGCAGGCGGCAGGGGCGGAAGCGATTTTCCGAGAGCCAGCTTCCACCGAGCCTCCGGGACCCACTTGGCGATCTGATCGATGTAGGTTTTCTGCAGGACAAGGTATTCGGCGCTGCGCTTCTCCACCCAGTCGAGGTCGTCCCGTAGACTCGCGACCTGCGCAAGCCCCACCGGTGGAGTCCAGGGCTGGATCAGGGTGCCACCCCAGGAGGTGTTCACGAGACCGACAGGTACTTTCAGCTGTTCATGAAGCTTCCGCCCGAAGTAATACCCGACGGCCGTGAAGCCTCCGGCCGTCTTCGGATCGCACACTGTCCAGCCGTTACTGACGACGTCGTCCTGCGGTGTGCCGGCGATCTTGAGCTCCACCTTGAAGTGCCGGATAGTCGGGTAATTGGCTGCGGTAATCTCCTGCTCGGCGTTGGCCGAGCTCGTAACCGGCCAGGCCATGTTCGACTGCCCCGAGCAGACCCACACCTCCCCGAGGTAAACGTCTTTTAGCTGGATCGTATTGTTACCAGCGATTGTGAGCTCATGCGGGCCGCCCGCCGATCGCGCCTCGAGCTTCACCTTCCATCTGCCGGAGCTGGCGGCGGTGGTTTCGATCTTCTGATCGGCCAGGGTGACCACTACCTTTTCGGCGGGACTTGCCCAGCCCCAGACCGGAAGCTCCTTGTCGCGCTGTAGCACCATGTGGTCCCCAAAGATCTGGGGTAACTTGACGTCGGCAAAGGCATTGGCTGTCAATGCCCCGATAAGAAGCAAGACATGTGCACAATATCGTAAGTACATGGAGGGGACCCTTTCGAGGGGCAGAATCTGAATGAGAACAAGGACGGTACGAGGCTGTTCGCGGAAAAAAGGGAAAGCCCCCCGATCCAGCCGCCGATAAAAGAAGACTAGTGCCCGATTTCAGAAATTCGCACCAGTTTGCACGGCGATTTTTCCCGCTGGACTGCGTTGCCAAGAATGTGATCGCTCCCGCCTTGGTCGCGACCACCCTCAGCGACCCCTCCAGGATCGCCTGCGTACGCGCGCCTTGCCAGCGAAAAAAATCGCTCGCGCTAACGGCGTTACGGAGTTCGAGGCCTTCTGGTGAATGTTGATACGAATTTCTGAAACCGAACACTCAGCATTATCTCCCAGGCCCGCACGTTAATGAAGCACGTATCAACGTCAGATCCCGCGATCCACGAGTTCCGTGGCGGAACGCGGACGGCTTCCTTTGTCTCGTTTCTCTGCTTCGTATTCGGTTCTCTAACACTGTTTTTGCTCCTGAACGGGGCCAAGGGCTCGGTCATGGGCGGCTACGTGGTGGTGGCCGTCCTGCTCTGCGCCGGCGGCTTTTTTGCGTGCTTTCGCTCCGGGCTCGAGTTCGACACCCGGGCGCGCCGCTACCGTCGGTGGTGGAGCTGCCTGGTCCCTCTGTGGGTGAAGGAGGGCTCTCTCGACGCGTTCCAGCACGTAGTCCTGACGCGAGAGATACGAAGCAGTGATAAAAGCACCTACACCGTATTTCCGGTGCGTCTCGAGGGTTCTCGGAAACTGAACTTCTCCGCTCTCCGGATGTGCGAGCCAGCGCGCCGACAGGCGGAGGATCTGGCGCGCACACTCCATCTGACTCTTCTCGACAAGACCAGTGGGAGGACCCTCGTCAGAGATCCCGAGCATCTCGACGAACCCCTGCGGGAACGCGTTCAGCGGGAGGGGAGATCGACGCTCGACCCCGGCGACCCGCCGCCCAACATGCGCACGCTGGTGGAGACGGAGGGTGGGACCCTGAGGCTTCGCATCCCGGCCCGCGGTTTTCGAGGACAGCTCCTCCTGGCCTTCGTACCTTTGGTCTTTTTCGACGTCGCGCTCTTTTTCATGTTCGTCCTCCCGGCTGTGAGGGAGCACGCTGACGGAAAGGGCGACTCGATGGATCTCGTATTCCTGGGAGCCATTGGCATCTTCATGGTGCTGATGCCGATCGTCGTCGTCCTGTTCACCATCCTCTCGGTCTCCCGGACGAGCCAGGTGGTCGAGGCAAATCCGAGTCTGCTGCGCGTCGAAACAAAGACCCCCCTCTTCAAGAGGGCCGTGGAGATTCCGACCCACACACTGGAGGAACTGCACGTGTCGAGTGGTCGCGTCCGTGCAATGAACCCCTTTGTCGGCGCCGGCGGCCCGATCGTTGCCCGCAGCGACGCCCGCAGCGCCATGTTTGGCCGTCACCTGCCTGCGGAGGAGAAGGAGTGGATCCGTAACGTCCTCGAGCAGGTGCTCAGCGCGTGACGGCCTTAACAGGGCTAAAACCACTCGGCCTTATTGGCCACGTTCACGAGGGGCTCCCCTTTGCGGAAGCGCCCTATGTTTTCCAGCAGGACCTGAAGATGGCGCTCGGAAACGCGAGGCGAGCAGCCGGCGACGTGTGGCGTGATGATCACGTTCTCCAGCTTCCATAGCGGGTGGTCGGCCGGTAGCGGCTCCTTCTCGAGGACATCCAGGCCCGCCCCGGAGATGCGCTTCTCCTGTAGCGCAGCGGTCAGGTCCGCGAGGTCGACGATCGCTCCCCGTCCAATGTTGATCAAGTAGGCCGTTGGCTTCATCTGCTGGAATTGAGCTTTGCGAAACAGCCTTTCTGTCGCAGGCGTGTGCGGAGCCGCTATGACGACGAAATCACTTACCGCCAGGAGTTCGCCGAGCTGCTCCGGCTTCCACAGGGAAGAGACGCCGGAGGGGAGTTCGGTCTTCACTGGATCAACGGCGACGACGGACATCCCGAAGGCTATACCCCTCCGCGCTACTTCCGAGCCGATTCCACCCAGGCCGATCACTCCCAGCGTCTTGTCGGCAAGGTGCATGTGGGTACTGTCCAGAGCCGTCAACGCGCCGGGACCGCTGAGGAAGTTCGTGCGCGCCTCCTCTCCACCGACGGGCTCCCAGTGCGCCTCGAGCTGTCTGCGGATGTAGACATGAAGGTTGCGGGCGAAACAGAGCACGTAGCCAAAGACGTGATCTGCGATGACGTCCGAGAAGAGCCCGCGCATGTTCGTGAGGACGCTCGGGTGATGGATGAGCTCCGGAAAGACGTAATGCTCCAGGCTGGCGGTGGCCGACTGAACCCACTTGAGCTGCGTTGCCGCGGCGAGCATGGACGGCATGAGCTTGCCGAAGAAGGCATCGGCGTCAACGACAGCAGCCGTCGCCTCTTCCTCGTCGGTGGCATTCACCACGGCCATCTCGCCGGCCGCCGCCTGGATCTTGCGAAGCCGGTCGTCTTCCACGGGAGGGTAGATCACGAGTTTCATTTTTGTGTTGCTCTGGTCTGCCTGTTCCTTCCTTTATGCCGCTCCCCGTTCCCGTTCCCCAGGAGAAGGCCCGAGCCCCCGCCTGCCTACTCCAGCGGCAAGGGCACCGCGTTCCCGGTCGCCATGCTACGGGCCACCGCCTCGGTGAACTCCATGTACTTCACGCCGATTTCAAACGGGGTGTGGGTGATCACTTCCTCGCCGCGAATGGCCTGGACAAATTCCTCTTCGACCCGCCAGCCGCCGCGATCTTGCGGTGGAATTTCCAGCTCCTTCAAGTCGTCCTCACCCTTCCTGGCGCCGTAGAGCTTTTCCCCGTGGAAACGCAGCACGCCGTCGGAGCCGAAGAGGTACAACCCTCCCCCTTGCAGCAGGGCGGTCACCGCCGATTCCTGCAGGTGCATCTGGGCACCACAAGCCATGTCGGCCGATACATCCACGTGCTCCGGGATGCGGACCGCGCGGAGGATGCCGTCTGCGTCCCTGCGGTTCTTTACAAAGCTTTTTCCTCGGGCCAGGACCAGGGTAGCTTCGCCGACCCAGCGGAGGATCGCCTCATAGTAGATACCCAGGGCCAGAACATTGAATCCGCTCAGATCGAAGTCCTGCCGCCACGCAAGCGGAGCGCTCCGATCGAGAAAGCTCGCACGCTGGTGTCCCTCGATGACAAGGATCTCTCCGAGGTAGCCTTCGGCGATGAGCCTTTTTATTGTCTTGTCGACATGCAGGGTCATGGGAGACGGCACGATCTGCGCGACGCAATGCGGCTTGGCCTGAGCCGCATCCCTCATCGCACGGGCCTCCCGCGCACTCATCGCCATGCGCGCTTCAGTCATGACGTGCTTGTTCGCGGCCAGGGCAGCCAGCGTTACCCGGCAGTGCATGTAGGGCCACGTACCGATGACAATCGCGTTGGTATCGGGGTCCTCGATGACGTCGTGCCAGTGGTCATAAATCTTCGGGATGCCGAACTCCTTCGTCACCCGCTGGGATGATGCACGGCTGCGATTGCATACGCCGACCACGTCGACGTCTGCGAGCGCTTGCAGACCCGGTATATGCATTGAAGTCGTGTTCGCTCCGGCTCCGACAATCCCCACGCGGATGGTGTTTGTGCTCATCATCATCTCCTTGATGGACCCCGCCAGTGTTCAGTTTTGTGAAGTGTGTGTCAAAGCAAGATTACACATATTTTTTATGGCGACGAAGCGTGCGGCGCGTTCTACTGCGTAGGTATGGTGCTCCGTTTCATGATCTTCGTGTCTTTTGTGGTGAATTCTCTCGTGGCGGCTGATGACAAGGTGATTGTCGAGCGTAGGGACGGCAAGCTGCAGGTGAGGTCGGGCGGAGAGCTCTTCACCGAGTACCTCCTGGAAGGAAACCAGAAGCCGATCCTCTATCCGGTTTACGGCCCCGGTGGGACCGCGATGGTGCGCAATTTCCCCATGAAAAAGGCTGAGGGTGAGGCCTCCGACCATCCTCACCACAGATCACTCTGGTTCGCCCACGGCGACGTCAACGGCGTCAGCTTCTGGCACGAGGGGGAAGGGTGTGGAACGACCGTCCACGACACCCTGCTCGAGGTCTCGAGCGGTGAAAAGGGCTTCATCAAGACGTTCAACAAGTGGGTGGGGCCTGACGGTAGGGTGCATTGCACCGACATCCGCACGATCACCTTTCGCCTTTTGAAGGACGGCTCCCGCTCCATCGATTACGAAGTGACACTCTATGCATCGGAAGGCAAGGTCACGTTCGGCGATACCAAGGAAGGCACCATGGCCATTCGTACGCATCCGAATCTGCGCCTGCGGAACGACCCCGAGCGCGGCGTCACCACGGCTGCCGGCGAAGCGCTCAATAGCTCGGGCTTTCGTGACAAGGAGCTCTGGGGGAAGCGGGCCGCCTGGGTGGACTACTGGGGAACGATCGATGGCAAGACGTTGGGCATTGCGATCTTTGACCATCCGACGAACCCCCGACACCCTACGTGGTGGCACGCGCGGGACTATGGCCTGATTGCCGCGAACGCTTTCGGGGCGCACGACTTCGCGAAGAAGCCGAAGGGTAGCGGGAACATGGTGATCGAAGCGGGTGAGAGCATCACCTTTCGCTACCGATTCATATTCCACAAGGGCGACGCCGAGACGGCCAGGATCGCGGAGGCGTACGCAGATTTCGCTTCGAAGAAGAAATAGTTATACGGCGTTCGCCCACTCCGCGTTGTCGGGGAGAGTACGGGGACCATACAAGAAATGCAGGACTCTTCTCGAACCTTCGGCAAGTTTCGATGACGCGTGAAGTAGCAAGGGACGCATGATTAGAACCCCGCCCCTAGGAACGAGGCAGTTGACACGGACACCAGAGGCCGCGTGATTCTCGTGCGAGCCTGGAACAACCGCCAAAGGAGCATTCTGTTCTGTATTGTCTTCGAGATGGAGCCGGACTGCCACGAGTGCCTTCAATACGCTCCCTGGAGGGCGCACATAATGAATTCCCTCCTTTTTGGACCAACCATGCCACCCGCGAGCATCAAACGGCCTCTTGACTGGAATCGAATGGTCCCGATGCAGAGCTACTAACCAGTTTCGGTCTGATGATTTCGGGAAGTAGGTGCACTGAACGGCCGCGGTGAGCTCCGGCAATAGTGGCGCAAGGAGCGGATTCTGTCTTAGCGATTGAGCAAGCTGAGCGCACCAATCGAAAAAGAGCAGGTTTCTCGTTCCGGCCTTTCCAACAGTGACTTCTCCCAAGTTTCGAGCAATCTCGGAGATTTCCCCATCCGACAGGACTGCGTCGACGATGGCGTATCCGTTGGACTCGAAGGACTCGGCGATTTCCATCATGCGGTACCTAACGGCGACCACCAGCGGGAAGCTCGAACAAAAACCAGGATGGAGGCTAGTTTCCTTCTACCTTCGGGTCCTTCGTGGGGGTCGCAGCAGAAGTGGGCTCGGATTCCACTTCAGTTGCTTCCGACGCCATCTTGTGCCGCGTTCCGAGGTCCAGTAACCGACTCCGCGTGGGAGCGGGGGTGGACGCCTTGGCCTCGTCCTCCTTGACGCCGAGATAAGAGGTTAGCGAGTCGTCCGTGACCGCCGCCTTCTCCTCGGGAATCTGCGCGACCTCCTCGCGCGTCTGGTGAATGAAGGCGACGAGGTCGAGGCAGGCTTCTGTCAGCGGGGGGATGAGGGCGCTGTCGGTTACGAGTCCTTCGGCCTTCTCCCGGGTCGACTCGGGGATCACCTTGCCAACCGCCCCCTCAGGGAATTGCCATTCCTTGAGGCCCAGGGCGATGCCACCGAGCAAGAATACACCGATCACCCCTCCGAGCGCGGCTCCCAGCCAACGATCGGCCGTACCTACCCTCCAGGACCGGGCTTTTCTGCCGATCAGGGAGGCGAGCGCACCGAGAACCATGGAGGAGAGAAAGAAAGTGCCGAGGAACGCTGCGACCAGGGCCAGCGTCTCGCTGCGCTCGCGTAACCCGCTGAGGAAGCTGGCCTCCGCGACGGTCAAGTGGTATCTCGACGCGAGAAAGAAGGAAGCGCCGATGGCCATCAGGAGAAGCACCTGTCGGGCGAACCCCTTGAAGTAGCCGTAGATCAAGAAGGCGGCCAGCATCCCTATCAGTGTGTAGTCGAGTGCGTTCATCGCTATTGGTACCTGGTTTTGGAGAGAACGGAAGGATTACCACGATTGGACCACTTGGCGCCCGTCGACGCAATACCTCGAGCCCTTTAACAGCCCGTTGAAAAAGTCACGTTCTACGACAACCCGCCCCCTTTTGCCCATCGCTGTCGCTCAGCTCTGCGTCTCAAATACTCGACGGTACGTACCCTGACACAGGGGGCGATATCGCCTCCGTTCTGCTCCTTGATCTGAGCGAAAATGTCTCGGTTCTCCCTACGAAGCACTTTTTCAACGGACTGTTAACCCTTCAGTTTGGCTAACCTGCTCCCCAACACTCGCCGCCCCCGGTCTCGAAGCTGCAAGTTGTTCAGAACATGGGGATGAAACAGTGCCAGCACGGTGACAATCTCGAGGCGGCCGATCCACATGGCGGTGGTCAGGACGAGCTTTGTCGCTGTTGGGAAGTCGCCATAGCTTGCCATGGGGCCCACTCCTCCGAAACCAGGGCCGATGTTTCCGAGACAAGCTAGCGAGGCGGAGAATCCTGTGACGAGGTCGGCACCGAGCGTAACAACAGCCAGGCCGACCACGAGATAATTGATCAAGAACAGCACTACGAGCGTGAAAACGGCTCGCATGATGGCCGGAGGGATGGTGCGCTGCCCGTAACGCAACGGCAGGACACTGTAAGGGTGGAGCACCTGAGTGATTTGCCGGCCGAGGAACTTGGCAACAAGCAGGTGGCGAATCGCCTTCGCTCCTCCGGCTGCTGATCCTGCGCACCCTCCGACGAGCATCAAGGCGACGAGGATTGCCCGAGCTGCGTCATTCCACCAGTTGTAGTCGGTGCTGGCGAAGCCGGTACTCGAGATCAGGCTCGCCGACTGAAAAGCCCCTGCGCGTAGCTTGTCCCAATCTGGTGAACCCTCAGACAGCACCAAGGCTATGCCTACGGCACCGACCACCGTGCACCCGAAGTAGAAGAGGAACTCCTGGTCCTTGAGGAAACACAGGGGTCTCGACGTAAAGGCCTTCCACTGCAACGTGAAACTCGTTCCCGCGAGGATCATGAATACCACGAAGACCCACTCCGCCGCCGGATTGTTGTAGCCGGCAACGGATTCGGGATTGGGGGAGAATCCCCCAGCGGACAGCGTCGTCAAGCTGTGAACCACGGCCTCGTACGCTCCCATGTCGGCCAGCATCAGGAGACCGATTTGTAGCACCGTCAGGGTGACGTAGAGGATCCAGAGCCTTGTCGCGTTCTGGCGAATCTGCGGGCTGATGGCTTCCCCTGCCCCCGACGCCTCGGCGAAGAAAAGCTGGCGTCCAGCTATCCCGAGCCGCGGCAGGACTACGATAAAGAGCGCAATCACCCCCAGCCCCCCGAACCACTGACTCATGGCCCGCCAGAGGTAGAAGGCGCGCCCGTGAACGGAGAAGTCCTTGAGGATCGTTGCTCCAGTAGTCGTGAATCCCGACATCGACTCAAATAGAGAGTCCGCGTAAGAGAGCCCGGCGAAGACGTACGGAAGGGCCCCGAAAGCTGCAACAACAAGCCACGTTCCTGCCACGACCCCCATGGCCTCGCTGCGGTGGAATACGGGCGAGATCGGAGACACGGCCGCGAGCAGGGTTCCCACGGCCACGGAGGCGACTATGGCGATGCCGAAGTGCAGACAAACTCCGTACTCCCGATCGATGAGCGCGAGGACTATCGGTGGGATGAAGGCCACGCTGAAGAGGCGCAAGAGCCGACCTATGACTCCGAGAACGAGGAATATTCGCACGCGCGTGGAACCTAACGACTTGAGTGCTGCTTGAGCAACTCGTGCTTGAAAAAGTCTGTGACCTCTTGCTCGTGCTCCCGAGTACAGAAGACGAGAATTCGGTCTTTCCCCTGCAGAGTGTCTCTGCCTTTCGGGATGATCACGTCGTTGCCGCGAAGAATTGCCCCTATGATAGTGAACTCGGGCGCTTTCAGGTCTCCGAGTGACGTTGGGGCCAGCGCCGCCGGCAGCTCCCTCTCGATGACCATAGCGTCCCCGTGCTCGAGCTCGGCGAGGAGCTCCGCCCGGCTGGCGACCACACCGCGAACCACCGACTGAATCGCGGCGCCTTGCGCCGAGCGCACCACGTCGATACCCACCTTGTCGAAAAGGCGTTCGTTAGAATGACTGCTGGCGCGGGTGATGATCCGTGGCACGCCCAGGTGCTTGGCGAGGAGGGACACGAGCAGGTTCCTCTCGTCGTTGTTGGTCACGGCGACCAGCGCCGAGTCGTCAGCGATGCTTTCTTGCTCGAGCAGCTCGAGGTCTGTGCCGCTGCCCTGAAGTACGAGAGAGTTGAGCACCCGCGCGATTTCCTCACACCTTTCCGGTTTTGGCTCGATAACCTTGACGCTCCAGCCGAGGTCCTCGAGACCCAATGCCACCGCCACGCCCACTTCACCGGCCCCGACGACTGTTACTCGACGGGCCTCGTGACCGCGGCCACTCGCTCGCAAGGAGCGAAAAAGCAGTCGCTCCATGCCGGCCGGGTCTCCCATCGCGGTCACCTTGTCGCCCGGCTGGAGCTGGGTATTGCCCTTCGGCACGAAGATCTCTTCCCCCCGGCGCGCCATCACGATGACGACATTGGCCGGGAGGTCTACATCTTTGAGCAAGGCGTTAGTAATCGGTGCGTTCTCCTCGACGGCGTGCCTGAAGAGCTGGACCTTGCCTCCCTCGAAGATCTCCACGTCGAGGGCGCCCGGCACGGTGACGATGCGCAGGATCTCCCGCGCCAGTTTCTCGGCGGGACGGATAATGGTATCGATTCCGACCGAAGCGGCAAAGAGAGCGCTTTCGTCGATGGCGGCGCGGAGGTCGGGGCGGACCAGGAAGCATACGGTGCGCCCTGCCCCGAGGTGCTTCGCCACCACGCAGGCGACGAGGTTCTGCTCATCGTACGGGGTAGCGGCGATGAAGATGTCCGCCTCTTGGACCCCTGCGGTGCGCAGGACCTGATTGGAAGTCACCGATCCGTAGACTACCCCCGCGTCGAGACGGTCGATCTTGGGGCCGGCCACACTTTCCGGACAGACCAGGAAGACGGCGTGCTCCCCCATCAGATCCGCAGCCAGGCGGATCGCCACCTCATCCTCGCCACCAATTACGATGCGCATCGGACTTCTGCCGGGCTATCCCGGGTCTCGCACCGGGGTTCTGTCGCAAGTCCCTCGAGCAAAACCGCAAACAGTAGGGCCCCCGAAGGGGGCTGTCAAGGGGAAAGGATAAGCGGTGCCTTCACTAGAGCGGTTGGCCGGCTCCGGGTTCGTCCGCGAATCGGAGCGCTTCGCGGTGTTGCGCAACGGCTCCGACTCGTCACCGAGGATGATCCATCCGAAGTCGGTCTCTGGTGCGTCCAGCCACGCCTGGACGTCGGCGATCATGTCTTGCGAATCCCAGGTGTAGAAAGCGACGCCGGCGCCAGGCTGTGAGGCGGAAACGACCGCTGAGAAATCACCGCCCGGCGTGGCCCAGCTACCCGTGTCGAAGAACGTGTGCGTCCAGGTGGCATCGCCGGGTTCCGCCAGTGTGCCTTCACCTTCCCCGCGTCCCGCGAACGAATCTCCTTCGCCCCAGTCAGCGAGAACCCGGCGGAGCTCGACCGTTCTCTCGGAGGCGGTCGTCATCGACATGTGCAGGGTCAGCACTACGCGCGTGATGGTCGCGCCTGCAGGGACGGCGCCCGCGATGTCAAAGGCCAGAAGAGCGCGACGAGTGTAGTCGTTAATGAACCTGCCGTCCGCCACACCCGCGTGCAAATAATTCCCGGCACCATTGCTGCGGTCATTGTCATGGTCATCGCAGATGGTGTTGTCCTTGATCGGTTCCAGGACGACCGAGTCGCCAGAGACCGTCGGGGTGAGACAACACGCCGTAGACAGAACCATCCCGACCGTAAGCAGTTTCCGCATCGGTACGCTCCCTTGCCTCTCTTGCGGGCTCTTCGACCTTCCGCCCAGCGTACGGCTTGTGACCGGAGAGTATAGTGAATAATTCACGTTCTCTGTTCCGCTTCTCTATTCACAATTCGTTCCGGTCTCCCAACTCGCATACAAAAAATAGGAGGGCCAGCTGACGCTCGCCCTCCTATCGACTTTTCTCCTCGCCGCTAACTCATCCAAGGGGCTTAAAGAGGGCCCTTCTTGAGGATTTTTCCTGTGTCGCGCACGACCTCTTCGGTCGCTGCCTTGAGATCCTTATTCGTGAGCGCGTGGTTCACTTTGACCTGTCTCTGTTTGCCGACCCACATCATGATGGTCACGTCGGCGTCCTCCGACACCTTGAAGTTAGGGGGACCGGCGATGCCTTCGTAGACCGTGAGAGGGATATTCTTGATCTCCTTCTTCTTCGCAAGCTCCTTGAGCTTCTTTTCGTCGGCGTCAGGATCCTTGCTCAAGAGGACGAAGAACGCCGCCATCTTTTTGTCTTTGTTCTTCCCGACAACGTCGTCAATCTTCTTGACCAGACTGGTCAAGTCGTCCGTGATCTCGCGGGCAACAATGTTGACCACGGGACGAGCTCCGTACCGTCACCGATAGCAGAGCTTCTTGCCCTTGTAAGGTCCAGTACAGTCAAGGACGTTGTAAGCGCCCGCTTTGTCGCCCGGCTGCAAGCCCGACTTGAGCTTGGCCGCGGCGCCGACACTGCCGAGTGCTGCGAGGAGCACCCCAGCCGGCAGGAATAGCCTTCTCATAGAATACCTCCATTCTTCTGTGATTAGCAGTCCGCCCGAGAAGTGCTTCGTTGCGAGAACAGGACTTCTTCAACGGGCTGCCAGACGAATCCGATGCAAACCGAGCCCGCGATTTTAAGGGAACGCCCGATCCCCGTCGAGAAGGTTTTCTACAGCTTGTGGCCGAGCCTTTGGGCGGAGGAAGCTGGTGAGATGTCGCGCCAGTGAAGATAGCATGACTTGCTATATGACTGTTCACGATTATGACGGGGGAAGGACCCATGGCAATCTGATATGACTCAGGGCACCGGAAGGCTTTACAAAGCGGTTGTAGTTTGCGCGATTCTGCCCGCCTGCGCCGGGCTCGCCGTCGCCGGCGGGTCCAACAGCCTCATGGATATCTCGCCCGACGGTCACTTCCTCGCTTGCGCGAACCGTGACAGCGGCACGGTGACCCTTATCAGGCTCGGGTCCCTTCGAAAGGTGCGCGAGGTGGAGGTCGGGAAGCAGCCGGAGGGGATTACGTTTCTCGGCAACTCTCGCACGCTGGCGGCGGCCGTTTACGCTGACGATAAAGTCGTCTTCATAGATGCCGATACGGGTGAGCGCATTGGAGCCACCGAGGTCTTTGACGAGCCTTATGGCGTCGTTTCCGACGCTTCCGGAGCCAAGGTTTACGTCACGCTCGAGTACCCGGGGCAGGTGGTAGAAATTGACGGATGGACGAAGAAAGTCGTTCGCACCTTCGCGGCAGGACGGTTTCCCCGCGGCATCGCTCTCACTGCGGACGAGCGCCGGTTGTTGATCACGGAGTATTACTCGGCGACTGTTCTTGCGATAGACGTCGAGACGGGGGAGGAGGTCGATCGTTGGACTCCTGCGAGTACGGACAACCTCGCACGCCAGCTCGCGGTCCATCCGAAGCGTCCGAAAGCGTACGTGCCCCATATTCGTTCTCGCGCAACCGCGGCCCACGGTGAAGGGTCCATTTTTCCCTATGTCAGCGTGGTCCGTACCGCGGTGAGTGAGGAAGATCGTCGGACGCGGATTCCCATGGATGCCTTCCGAGGAAATTTCGTCGTCGCGAATCCGTGGGAAGTCGGCGTCTCGCCGGATGGACGGCATCTTTACGCGATTTTTAGCGGCACGAACGACATGTTCGCTTGCGACATCGTCGACGACGACTACAAGGAGATTTCTCTGCGTGGTTACGTGAAGCTTGGTCTGAATCCGCGAGCCGTCCGGGTCTCCCCGGATAGCAAGACCGTCTATGTGTACAACGCGTTGGACTTCACGGTCGTAGCCTACGACGCCGAACGACTGGAGCCTATCGGCACGGTCTCGGTCAGTGAGAATCCTCTCGGAGAGGAGATTCTCCTCGGAAAGATCCTCTTCTACTCCGCGCTCGAGCCCATGGTTGGCCGGCGCTGGATCTCCTGCTCGAGCTGTCATCCCGACGGCGATCCCGACGGTCGCACCTGGAGCAATCCCGAGGGGCTTCGGGCGACGCCGCCGCTTTTCGGTTTGGCCTGGACCCACCCGTTACACTGGTCCGCCGACCGGGACGAAACCCAGGATTTCGAGCACACGATCCGCGGTCTCCTGATGCAGGGTCGCGGGCTGAGAAAGGGGGAAGTCAACGCGTCGCTGGACGCGCCCAACAAAGGGCTTTCCAGGGAGCTGGACGCGCTTGCTGCGTACACGAACTCGCACACGTTCACCCTCAGCCCCCACGCAAAGGGCGGCTTGAGCGAGGCGGCCCAGCGCGGCAGGGAGATCTTTTTCTCGAGCGAGACGCGGTGCTCGAGCTGTCACAGAGGGGCTTTTTATACCGATTCCACCCCCGCAGAGAAAATCGTCCGGCACGACGTCGGCACTGGCAAGGATGATCCTGGGGAGAAAATGGGGCCTGCCTACGACACGCCAACCCTGCTCGGCGTCTACCGTAGCGCGCCTTACTTCCACCATGGTACGGCCGCGACCTTGAAAGAGGTGCTCGTCGAGTACAACACCGGGGACAAGCACGGGAAGACGAGCCACCTGAGCTCGGCTCAGGTCTCCGACCTTGTTGAATTCCTCAAATCGCTGCCCTACGAGGACCCCGAGCCGATAGCGAGGAAAGCCGGCCTGAGAAAGGTGGGGGGGTGACGTAAAAGGAATAGGGAATAGTGAACAGAGAATGTGAATTTGAATGATTCACGTTCTCCGTTCCGCTTCTCTATTCTCTCGCTCCCTCCCTCTTCGAGAGAAGATACGCCACGATGTCGTGAAAATCCGCGGCAGGCAAAGCGCTCGCCAGGCCTTCGGGCATGAGCGACGTCTTCGACTCTTGCTTCACCGCGACGGCTTGCTTCAGAACGATCATCTCCTCACCGCGGTTGTCGGCGACGACGAGTGTTTCCCCTTCCGCGCGGCGAAAGAGTCCCGAAACGACGCGGCCATCGACAAGAACATAGGTCGTCAGGTAAAAAGCGCTTTCCACGTTGCGGTTCGGATCTATCAGGTCTTCGATGATGCGCTCGAGGCCACGGTTGCCAACGCCGTCGAGCTGCGGTCCGACCACTTTCCCTTCACCGCTGACCTGATGGCACGTGGCGCAATGCGTCTTGAAAAGCTCGTGGCCGCGCTCGACGGAGCGTTTCTTTGCGGCGTGTTCGGTTGCCTTCACCTCGAGAAGAGCGCGAATCTCCTCGTTCAAAGGTGGCAGGGAGGACGTGAGCTCATCAATGCGCGCCTTCGCGGTCGATGGACGGGCGGCGAGGAGATTTTCTCTGATCTGCGCGTTTTGCAAGAGGCGCGGGGAAGCGTGTCCCTCACTCACCATGGCGAGGAGTAGGTCAGCGCCGACTTGACTCCGCGCGAGGCCCTGCGCCAGCTTCAGCTGGAGGCGCTCGGGAGAGGCACGCATTACTTGAAGTACAAGGCCACTGGCGCCGTCGCTGTTTGCATTCGCCACCGTCACACACACCTCTCGTCGCAACCGATCCGGGAGCGTGCGATCCGAAACGAGTCCCGCAAGCGCCAGGAAGTGTCCTTTGGGCTCGAGGCTCGCAAGTGCACGAGCCGCAGTGGCGCGCGTTTGCACGTCGAGAAAACGGGTGACCACGAGTTGGCGTATCGCAGCTTGCAGCTCATCGAGCGCCAGCGCCTCGGCCGTCAGCGCCACGGAACGCAGGTGTCGGATGACGACCGCAGGACTCTGCTTCGGGATGTCGACGAGGGGAGGATCGAAGCGTCCGGCAGCTATCCATGAATAGTTTCGCGTGTCCATTCCGTCGACGAGCTCGACGTAGCCGCTTTTCCCGGCGTGCTCATCGAGTTTCCACTCGACGGGCTGAGCGACATTGTTCCGAGGGGCGAGGGTTTCCCTGATGATTTCGTCGCTGCTTTCGAGACGGAGTCGTGCCAAATTTCGAGGACTGGGCGGGCGCGCTGGCCATCCCAGATGCCCGCAGAGGTAAAAGCGCAGTGAGCTTGGCAGGACCAACGGCTTCGATCGCAAGATACCCGTCGAGGGCCCACCACCGGGCCGGCTGCTGATGAAGAGCGTTTCTTCGTCCCCGTCGGAGGATTCCCGTGTCTCGAGGTCCCACGGCACGTCGACATCGTCACCCGCGGAAACGCCGATCCAGCTGAACTCTTCCTCGGCGACCGAGTCGAGGAGCTTTCGGGCCAGTGTTAGTCCCCATTTGCGTAGGGACGGGGTCG